>ENA-UERK01001907-UERK01001907.1-human-gut-metagenome-genome-assembly--contig:-NODE-1907-length-14401-cov-31.289654_pt1 | contig 14401 bp, 17 predicted proteins | sample MGYA00242957_ERZ507957 | MGnify/ENA primary metagenome ERZ507957 (study PRJEB26167, sample SAMN06115538) | human gut metagenome | host: Homo sapiens | place: China:Heilongjiang | collected 2015-11-06... | reverse complement strand
TCAAAATGGCACTCACCAATCTCACATTGAACTTGCTTCATCATATCAAGCATTACACCGTCATTCATTCCAACTTCACAACAATCAGCCATTGTTGCGACACAATTTTTAATAGTCTGTATATCGTTGCTTGCCAATATGTTTTCAAACACCTTTTTCATAACCGTATGTTTTTAGTGTTACTTCAAGAAATACTCTCTGATGTCGTACACGCCATCCTTATCTTTCAACAAGTCGAGTGCAAGGTGGTTGGCATACTTAACCAGATGTTCTGTATCAATGTCCTTAACATCTTCCTTGCCGAGTATCTTAGCGATGGTACATCCGTGGTCGCTTACGACTTGATTCATTGCAACATACAAAGCATAATCGTTGTAATATGGCTTATCCTCCATACATAAGCCCAACTTCTCCATTTCGTCCAACCATCCTTGCATATTCCAGGTTGCTTCGGGATTCATCTTACCGATAATATCCAACGCCTCATTCTTGGTGAGATAATTTTTCCACTTTATAGCGCAAAGTTTCTCAACGTACTCTTGCGCCAACTCTGGGTGTTTGGATGCCATATCCTTCATCATGCAGCGCATCGTGTTACCGAATACGTGCATATACTTAACGTTGGTTGATGAAGCCATTATACCGTAAAGCTCATCAAACTTACTCATAATCTCTTTTGCTTCCATATCTTATATTTTTTAAGCTATTATCAAATTTTTCAACTCCGCAAAATCCTCCTCCGTGAAGTTGATGCTTCGCTTGCTTCCGAAGAGGATAGCGATAAACGGATTGTCTGGCAGGTCGATGGATATTGTACCATTGTCAATATGCCCGTGAATAATACCAAAGTCAAAGTGGTAGTTTTCGACCACTTTAAGCATCTGCATCGCATCGGTAAAGATGTTATCTGCGTCAATATTTCCGTTCTCATCGGCAATGAATAGGGTAGCGTTGTCTATCGATTTATCCCACTTATCCTTATTCTTGGATATGATGTTGTGCGCCGCACGTTTCATATACACTGATGGTATGGCGAGCATCGGATTACCCTTAACCATTTCATCAATCCTTGCGTCTGCCCATACGTCAACCGATTCAAGCAGTTTTTCTTTAAGTTCCGTCACATTCATTTCCTGCCTCCTTTCTTTGCTTCGGTCTGTCCGTTTCTGATGGCAAGATACTCTTCCCAGGTCTTTCCTGGGTAGTTCTTGATGAAGTCAGCGACCAAGGCATTCTGTTGCTCCGTCTCTCTAGCCATTTCCTTCTTTAGCTTCTGCACTACGGAGAGATGATGCTTCAAAGCGTCCTTGCCTTGCTCAGTTGCCTCGATGCGAGGGCGTATGATGCGAAGTTCCTCATCTTGCACTAGCTTGGAGACGTATTGCAAGCTCTCAACATACTCCTTGTCTTGTATAAGGTACTGCTTCTGTGCATCGGTAAAGCTATCCTCTATCTTGTCTATCTCATCAAAGAGTGGGGTAGAAGACTGCTGCGCTTGCATATTGATAGATGCTCGCTTCTGCTGTATTGCCTCGTACATCTTCTGTAGTTCGGTATCCATCATCTGCGGCTGTTGCTGACTTGTACCCATATCCAATAATGGGCTGTTTCCAAAATTCATCATAATCAATATCTTTAAGTTGGTGATATATTATAGAGAGGTGAGAGGGCATCCACCAACGAGGGCAAACACCCCTCACCAACTCATTTCTTCTTAGTCCTTTTTACAGACTTTCTTACTGCTCTGTTACGCTCCTGTAGTGGGAGTAGTGGAAGGAGCGGTGCTATTACAGCAATAGCTGCCGTAGCCTGAAATTACTGGCGTAGATGGGAGTACCAACTGACCACGCAAGCAATTGCAGGTCTTCTCGTTCACGTAAGCCATCATAAGCTTCTCCTTGTAAGGAGTGAGGGCTTCCATCACGGCTACCTTCTTGTCGAGGTCGCTATACTTAGTCTGTAGTGCGTCATACTGGTCTCTCTGATTCTTGTACAGACCGAAGTCCGCATCAATCTGAGACTTGTACAAACCGAACTCAGCCTCCATTGCACGGCGATTCTCTGCATTAATAGCATCTACCTGCGACTTGTAAAGACCGAATTTCTCGGCAACATCTGTCTCACGCATAGCATAAAACTTGTTAGCGGTGTCGAGCTTCAAACCGAACATGTCGGTAAGCAGCTTCACCTCATCAGCACATTCCTTCTCCATTACCTGCAAGGCGGTTGGCTGATTAGCATTCGCATTTGCGCCATAGCCGTTAGCGTTGATGTTCACGTTCTCAGGCATATTGCTGCCACCGAGTGAACCAAACACACTGCGATTACCTCCAAATAACCAAGCACCAAGACCGAGTGCAGTACCAGCTATGCCAAGACCCAATCCTGTGCCTGCGATACCTTTAGAAGCATACTCATCGTGCTTCTTTCCCTCTTCGTAGATTTTCTTCTCTACGACCTTTGCATCTGTCATTTCCATAATACAATCTTTTGAAATCCTTAATATTAACTAACACTATTGTAACGTTACGGATGCAAAGGTACGAAGAATAAGGGAGAGCAAATATAACTCTATCACACTTTCTTTTAGTGATTGATTATCAGAGATTTAAGGTGATAGGAGGTAGTATCATTTTGAGCCAATATATATTTTAGAAGAAAGATTGTATATAATTTCTCCGAAATATTGTATTTTTAAATCCACGAAATCTGGGAAGTCAGAGTGACAGTTGCAAAAATTGCAACAGTCACTCACGCAAACTGAAACAAAAAAAAGAGAGGCAATCACTTACCTCTCTTTAACGTCTATACTAATCAAAACTTAGCCCAATCTTCTATATCAATGTCTTTGTTCCAAAAATCTTCTATCCTAGCATATAAGGCATCAACATTAGCACAATGCAAGGAATGTAGTTTCTTCTTGAATACCTCCATATCCACATCATACTTCTTATCAAGCGAATCATAGATAGCAGAATCTTCACAATGAACAATAAGCATTTTAACATTGTATCTTATCGAATCATTGATGATTGTTCCGTTGAATGAATCCGCCATGAACATCCATTCGTTTGCAGAGAATATACCACGAAGCTCAGTAGTTGATATTAATCTTATACTCTGCAAGGTATTGACAGTATCAATAACAGCTTGGTTGATGGACTTGCCATCCTTAGTGAGCCAATCCGCAATTTCCTGCGGAAGGCGAATTGTTGCATTCTTAGTTTCTTTCATATCTAAAACGTGTTAAAATTATTAGAAAATTTCCTCTACTTCAAACTCTACGCTGCTCTCCCAGTCGTATGAATCAATATTATCTATATCATCTGAGGTAAGATAATAATAGGCAGTTATTATCCTTCCATCTATCTCTATAGGTTCACCAGCATACTCATCTTTGCCGAGATGCGAAGGATTTTCAAAAGATGGATACATAAGTCTGCTAGTTGGTTCTTTATCGGTTTCCATTGCTTCATTAACGATTTCAGAACCGAACGCCAAATAAGCTTGTGATTTACTTAATCTACTCATAAAATAGACTTATCCGTGATGTCGAGGGCTTAGATGTTATTTGTTTACTTCTTTGAAGATTATATTTCTATAGTCTGTGCGCTTTTTTTTGCTACACGGATATTTTCTCCACACTTCACATTCATTCTTACTGTTAAAGAAACATCCTTCGCAACTTTCCTTATCTGTCTCAACAGCTTCGAGAATAATCTGCTCTCCAACTTTAAATTCTTTCATATCTAATGCCTTATCCGTGATGGCGAGGGCTGAATTTATTAATCTTCATACTTGTAGTAAAGCTTCAATGGAGACTCCCCATCGCAGGTGACTGTAAGAGTAAGGTTCTTACAAACAATCTTAGCATTTGCCTTTGCTTCTTCTACACTCATATCTATATCGTAAGCAAGACCATCCTTACTTGCGATATACTCATTAGCAATTTCCATCGCTTCTGATTTTGTTCTCGGGAAAAAATTAATTTTCTTCATATCTTGCTGTACTTTAAGTTATTGTATTATTTACGTTCGCAAAGATAATAAGAAAAAATTAAATATGCAAATATTTAGCACATAAATATATGTGCTTTAATACTTTTTAATAGAATAGCCCGATATATCCTATATAATAAGGTGTATCGGGCTACGAACTTGTTATTGTAGATACAGATACAATCCTACTCCAAACCACATTATCAATATCATAGTTGATGATGTTACCCAAGATAGAAAGAACTTGTCTATCGTCTTATACTTATAAGTAATGTATAGGTATGCAATGAACGTGCTGTTGATTATTGCTAACATCGCTACTATAATCAAAGTACAAAACATATAATCCATACTCATATATGCTCGCTTATCCGTGCTGCGATAGGGCTGAATTGATTATGATTTTCTCTTGCTCTTTATGAAGTGCAGAATATCCCACTTCTTCCAATACCTAGTGTGCCCTCGCTTCTTGCACTCACCGTTCGGAATTTCGCCCCTCGCTACCATTCTGTTCAATGTTGCGTCAGAAACGTGCAACTTCTCCTTGACTTCCTCGGTACTCAACATAGGATTGAGCATATCGGGGATAATGTCACATAGTCTATCCAAATCATCATCGCTCATTCCGCAAGCGGTGACCTTCTCGCCATTTCTCTGCTGCTCGTCAGCCTTAAAGCAAGCGTCACTCAGCGACTTTAAAGCCGTTCCGAGTATCTTATAATTCAATATCTTTCCCATAATCACGCACAAATTTTACGTCCTAACTTTGTTCTACTAATAAACAAATCCACAAAAGAGTACAGATAGAATATTGCCGTTACCACCATGACGGTAAAGCAGGAATCAATCATATCATTAGTTGTGTACCAACTCCATTCCACGATATGCGCAGCGTTGACTCCAAAAAAGTAGAAAAACGGAATGCGGTATCTCCAACATAGGAAAAAGAATCGGCTTGCCAATATCAAAACCATTGGCAGAACATACACCATTAAATAAATGAATAAATAGCATGGAAAATTCTCATTGTTTGTTATGAACATTTCCCTTGGATGCTGCGAGAAATCCCACATTCCGTATGCGTGTAAGCACATAATAACTATTGGAACGTACTTGCAGAACCAGCGAAAGAACTTCAAAATCCTTCTGCTATACCGATTTCCGTGTCTCATCAGCAAATCCATAACCTCGCTGATGTCCTTATCTTGCAACCACCTCAGCAGGTCGCTCTCATCTTCTTTGTTCATAAGCGTTATAATTTATTGTCTTAGATGCAAAATTACGCTTTTATTCTCAAAGGCAATGTTTTTTCTGAAAATTTTGTGTTAAACTTTATAAAAAGTAACAATTTGAAAGGTAATGGTAGAGAATTGGCGGCTACTCTAAATTGGGTAGCCGCCATATTTGTTAGTTTCCGCTCATTTCAACGTACCAATATTCGCCATCCCAGAAGCAATTTATCCATTCTCTTTTTTTATCAGATGATACACTAGATACCACATCACCGTAACTCACAAAAGAAATATTCATTGTTTCACTTTTAACAGTAATGGGATTACCTCTCTTGATGATTCGATAGAATGTGCCTGGCTCAGCATCGGAAGGCAGATTGATGGTTATATCTTTATTCTTGTTAATACAGATGATGGTGCTATCTGTCTTTTTTAACGTGTAATCACTATTGTAAATCTTCGTCACATTGCCACGATGCACACCGATGAACGCACCATTCTCAGCTCTAAAGTCACCATTCTCAGCATAAACCGCATAGTTATTTTTACCGCCTGTAGCAGATACCTTCATGCCGATTGCACTATGACTAGAATTGCCAACTACGTTAACACCGATACCGCTAATATCAGCGTTGTTAACTCCGGAATTGTCTGCATCTACTTTGATTACACCATCATCCCAGCTAAAATCGTTACCAGTCTTCCTGCCATTATTGCCTATCCAGACAGAGCCGCCATTATCTTGCGAGCCAGAGCCTATATACAGACCATAATAATCAACGGTGAATGTTGACGATGCTATCGCGGTTGTGCCATCTGTATGTGCAGACATTCCGTAGAATTTAAAGTCTGTACCATCAGTATATGATGTAATCTGAAAAGAGCCAAAACTTCCACCTGTTGCCGTGATAGTTCCCTTGAATATACCATTGCCATCAGCGTCTGTGCTAAAGGTTTCGTCTCCGTTATTATTATAGAGTTTGAATTTGTTGGCAGTCATAGTAATACTACCATCAGTGATGTCGATTCCTGTTGTTTTCAGACCATTACTTGTGGCTGATACTTCGAGCTTGATATTATTAACGTTTTGCTCTATTGTGGAAAATCTCTCATTGACTTTTTTGTTATTATCATCGTAGTAGGTTTGAGATACCTTTAAAGCAATATTTTTCGCATTCTGAGAGATATTTGTCTCCATTTTAGATAATCGCCCACCAGTACTAACAAGCTCTCCGTATGTAGAAGATAGCTGCTCGGTATTCCACGCCAAATCTCCATACATCTGAACGAACGACACTTCAATGGCAATTATCTTTGTGTAGGTGATGCCATTGTAGGTAATCAACATCTTCACCGAGCAACTGCTTGCAGGGTAGTTCACCGTCTGTTTTTTATCGTTAACAGATGCGTTGAAAGTGTATTCTGGCATGGCAATACCAGCAGAATAGACGGAAATATTATAGGTATATCCATCAGATGCTCCATCTGTTCTGATATTTTTGTTGTTACTACCTAGCTCAAAGTTCTCTACAGCTTGAAAGTTGATTGTGTAGTCATCAATATTAATGATGTTGTTGCCTTGCTTGACAACAAGAGTAATGTCCTTAGTTGCAACATCATAGCTTTTGTTTTTTCTATCCCAACTAAACAGAATCTTATCCGTAGATAACTCGATATTCAGAGCATCCTCGCCATCCTCGCCTGGCTCACCAGGAGCACCCTGTATATTGCCCACATTTACCCATTCCGTAGTGTTGGCTACCCACAAGTTGCCGTCTATGATATATGCGTCTCCTACATCTGCCTTTGCAGACTTTACTCCTTCTGTCGTAATCTTATAGGTCATAGGATAACCACCATTTACACCATCGACAAGATAGATGGTGTTCCATAAAAATGGTGATGGCTTAACCCATGTCTTCATGTGCCCTGCCGCCGTGCCAAGCAGATTAAAGCTCGTTCCGTTCGTGCCGTTAGTTCCATCCTTTGGAAAGTAGCTCACGCATTTCTTGTTGAGATAATATGTTGAAGTATTACTATTATAGGTAACTCTGACGCAAGTCCACAAATACATACCTTTCTTAGGCGTATATGACGATTGCCATATATTGACACCAAGTGAAGAATCTATATCTGGCGATTTGGTGGCACTACTGCCAAGTGCGTACAACTCATCTACTTTTGCAAAGTCATAGCACTCGCCAAGGCAGTATGCGCCTGTATAGATAGGGGTACTGCTACTTGTCAGTATAGTCTTTGTGCAAGTCCATACATACTTTCCCTCAGTAAGTGTCAGCCCACTGAAGTTGGTAATCCAACCTGTAGCTGGTGCGGTAGTTCTACTTTCGCCAATAGCAAACACAACATCAGATGATTGAACGCTAACACCATCATCACCGAAATACCCTGCACAAGTAGGCGTAGAATATACCCAATTCGTATTTTCAGCCGAGCCGCTTTGAGCTTTGAATCGGTAACGGATGCAAGTCCAAAGATACTTGCCTTTTTCGGGCTTGAAGCTTGACTGAAACGTTACGTTCGTAGGTATCTTGTCACCACTATCAGAGAGGTAATACAATTCCTCAATATCTGTAAAGTCTCGTGTGCTGCCAATGCAGTACTTGCCTGTAATTGCTATTTTCTTGTTGGAGTAGATTATCTTTGTACCACTCCAAAGGTAGCCATCAACCAATGATAGTTCTTTGACATTGGTTTTCCACACATCTGTATCAGCAGGAGGATTCGTGTTGCTCTTAGATTGAGCAAACACCACGTCGGCACTGGCGATGCCAACACCATCTTTGCCGTTCTCTGGTGCTCGCTGAATCCAAGCTGAACCCCTCGCAACAAATTTTTTTTTTGCCATTTTCCCACCCTTTAAATTAGACAATCATTGATACAACCTCTTTGGCTACACTCTTAGCCTTCACGCGCCACTCCTGCATGGCATCGTACTCAGCCTCATGTGCAATATCATCTTCATCGAGCTTCTTGCCATCCGCAATTTTAGCAAGATTTAAGAAATGGTTATTGATGATAGCCTGCATCTTATCAGAAGGGTAGTGGTCACAGACGATAGCATCGGTAATGCCACCATAGGTACGAGCACCGCATACATCAACATTCTCCATCGTGTACATTCCGTCAGGTACGATAACCTCACCGTTCTTCGATGTCTCAGCCGCCATCTTCTCAATATCAAAGAACACACGTACAATATCACCCTCCTCACGAACAATAATACCATTAGATGGTACATTCTCCAAAACCTGATTAACCTTCATAAAATTACATTTTTAAAATTCAACAATAAATCTATTCTATATCATAAGTGTACCGACCACCAGCCTTGTGTGCGATGGAGGGGCAAGCCCTCCAATGCGGATGTCGCTGACTTTACAAGTCAGCTCCGTTTACGTATTGCGTTTTTCCGTAATAAGCGAGGCGAGCCCCGCAGTACGGATTCGAAACCAAAAAACCGTACTTCGAATAGACGGTAGTGAGACCGCAATTCAAACCGAAATTAGAAACTCCACCGAACAAACAGAGCTGCCCTGTATTCAAATCACGCCAGAAGTAATCACACCAATAGTTGTTCGAACTACCACCAGTTGTGCTCTGAGCAATAAGGTCGAAGTACTCACCAAGAGCCATCTTGCTTACAAATCCTTCATTGTCCATTCGCTCCAACCTGCGATAATCACCAGCAGGCTTAGCTGCAAGCTCTGCATCTGTAGGCATTCTGTTGCCCTCATAGATGAATACTTCCTTACCTGTCTGTCCTGTATTCTTGCTCTTACCGAAGTAAATATTTTGCGTCATTTCATATCGCCAGTTCCAGGCATCCTCAATACCGAATAATGATACTCGGCTACTGTTTACGCTTGCTGGTTCGCTAGCAGTATTATTGGGAAGAGCATCAATAGGAATACTACCGCATGAATCACCGAGTGTCTTGGTAGCTCCAGTTTTCAACTTAGATGCTGCGCCAAAAAAATTACCAGCATTAGAACCGCCAACACCATATCCAATCTTGTCTTGGCAGTTCGGACTACCATACTCAGATAATTGAAGCATCATCATAAGTCTGCGATGGTCATAGCAAGAAAGACCATAGTCATTACCATTCGCTCTAGCCTTAGCCCAGAACTGAGATATTGTAAGCTCACCCTTTGGTACACGACCGCTACGAGAAACCAACTTATCGGAAATTACATCTGCCATGTAAGCACCAAAGCAAGGTGACTCGATATAATGACCACCGATAGGGAGTAATGATAACCACAGATATGGAATACCTGTAACCGCATCAGTCTTTACGAGATAGTACAGACGAGGAGCGTGGAACATGATATTGCCCTTTGTCTCATCGACAGTTGTACCATCAGCAAAATAGTTACTGTTGGTCTTAGACAACTTAGCCAAACGACCATCCTGTGTAAGGAGATAGCGACCCGTTGTATTTTTGTACTGCGCCCACATGTCCAAGTTACCGACACGACCCCATTCTGGGCTTGTCTTAGATGATGGAGACTGATAGATAGGAATACCCCACGCATATTGAGAAAGGTTGAGTGAACCAGTCTGTATTGAGTTCATGAAGTCCTTGACTGAGATTCTCTTGATAGAACCGCCAATCTCAACCATAACATAATTAGATGCAAGTATTGAGTTTACCGCACCAACCTTTGCTAAATCTGCTGCCATAATTATAATCTTTTATCTATTTACAAATTAATTAAACATATAAGTTTCGCCATCGGAATTTGTATATACGTTTCCATCCTTATCCGTGGCATCTTGCAACGCACCCTTGAATGATACATCATACATGACATGAATACCATCATTAATTGTTTCACCCAAGCCAGTTTCCTCGATATTGTACAAAACAGTACTTCCTACATTCCAATGCTTCTCTGTAGTGGCATTGTTCTTTACATCTGTAGCTAAGGTAAACCATCGAATATCAAGAACAGATTCAGGGCATTCAAGCTCGTTCTTATCAATGAGAATGAGAGCTTTGTGAGATTTCGTTTTATCATCGTGATATATTGCTGTCAGATTGATGACTTCCGCAACATACTCTTGATAAGTTCGGTTGAATGAAATCTGTTTCTGTGCCACAACATTGTTCTTCACAAGCACTCTTATCACGTAATCAGCAGCATTGATTGCTCTTAGGTCAAACTTAACCTCGCTTGTCGTTACTTCGACAACCTCGGAGAATCCACTAGATACATCAACAAGCGAAGTGGCACTTACTACCTTGAATACCTTGATGGTAAATCCTGTCGTTACCTCTTTTGTGCCCTTGAACACATGAAGAGGAATGGAACGTTCATACTGATTACCATCATAGCAGGCATTTCGTTCATCATTACTGAATGCTATCAACTCATGTGCTACCTTGTAGTCGTACAGAGCAAGCTTGTCAAGGAATGGGTTATACGAAATCTTTTCATCATTACCAAACGACAGACCATAAGTGTCTTCCGTCTTGTTGTATGTACTCAGCACCAATTCCTCGGTATTGACCTTCAATCTTGCTTGCAGACGATGGTCTGGAATGACTGCCGAGAAAGTCAATGAGCATTTTTCCTCACGTGTAAGGTTGCGCTTGACTTTCAAAGCACCTCTCATGCTTCCGTCTTGCAGAATCTCATACTTGCCTCTCCATGACGCAATGGTGGTAATATCAACACCATTAACCTTCCACACCATTTCGTCAAGAATGCTGTTGCATTGCTTGTTTGTCCATGAGTTATCTGATGCCCAACCCGTGATGTCGGGATAAATCACCGTAGGTGTAATCTCTCGGTTTGGCTCATACTCACCTGTATCGGTATTATAGACCTGAGTAGCAGGGCTATTATCAGTAATACAAGTAAGTTTTTGGCTCACATCAAGTGGCTCATAGATTCTTGGTATAAAATTATCTTTACTTCTCATGACTTATCTAATTAATGTTAGTATCATCACCAGTCTCAGAAGCAGTTGCTGGCTTCTCTGTACAAGTAACAGTTCCTTCGATATACCCATCTTTTTTATCCTCGAAATACGAAGCTTCTATCACTGCTTTCTCTGTATCAAAGGTGTGTAACTGCTTCGTGTAATCGTGATTGTAAAGGATGTGACTCCATGTACATTGGTAATTCGCAAGATTGAGGGCTGCCGCCGTCCTGTTATTGATGATAGATGGAGTAGCCGTAACATTTCCTGTTCTGCCGAGAGAACCAGAAATAGAATATACAATCTTATAGATGTCACCCGTATCAGAGATGGATATTGCTGCCGTAGAACAAGAGCTAGAAGCAACAACACTATTTGTTACCTGATAGAACTCTGCTAAGAACAACTCCTCGCTATCAATATCAGCACGTGTTACAGCCAATGTCTTGCCATCCTTACCAGTCATATACACACCATTCTTGTACCACTTACAAGTATAACCATCAATCCATGAAGAACCATTTGATAACTGCGTGGTAAGCGTTGTTTTTGTAACGCTCTCGCTGAGCTGACCTGGATTTGCACGAATGAATCCTTGGAATGCAGATGCCGAAGAACGCTGAATGAGAATATCAATAGCCTTCTTCTGAGGATAGTTAACTCCATCAAGGTCTGCTACACCCTCGTATCTCAATGTATCATTCGATAAGTTGTTTACATTAGCCAAGTTCTTCACAATCTTAATTGTTCCGTCAGTGACATTATACTTGAATCGTCCAAGTGTCTGCTCTGTAGCCCAACCATTATTAGCAGCTCCGAAGATGATAAGAGAGCCATTATAATACCACTTATGCTCTGTAAGATTCAGCTCTCCATTCATTGCGCTGGAGCAAACTGGCTTGACAGTTGGCTGACTACTTTCGCTTGTCTCCCAATTAGGGAACACATTGTTAGGGTTGTCTGGGTCAATAGACTGATACAGAGGGTTGTCACCTAACTCCAAGTAAAAATAAAGAGTATCACCATTGATGATACGTGAGATTACATTCGAACCTCTTGCTATAAAACCACCCATATTGTGTTATTTATAAATTGTTAATAAAATCCTTTACTTCATCTTCGGTCATGATATTACCTCTGATGTTTGTCGCTTTCTCTTCCAAACTATTGCCTTCAATGGCTGTGCAGAAAGTTACTTCTTTCTCGTTCAGAATTATTAGTGCCCCTAACACTCTGTGCGTGATGGGGTCGAATCCATAGCTGCTTGCTACAACTTTATCACAAATGATATATTTCATAATCTTGTCATTTAAATTATTGTTACTATGTGAAAGTAAGATTCTCTTGTGCGAGCTGCTTCTTATCATCACCTATAGCTGTCACAGTGAAGATTACCTTTCTTCCTTTGCCGAAATCATCAACTGAAACATCTTGCGAGCATATAAGTGAAATCGTACCATTAAAGTTCTTTACCTTATCTCTCAACTCCCAAGCGGAATCACTAACGGAATCATCGCTTTTACGCTCGATTTTCCATTTCTTTACGCATGATGTCAAGTCTTCGATACCACGATATACCTTGCATCTGATTTCCCCTTCTCTTCCGTAGGCAAATCCTTGCTGAAAGTCATGCTCGAAATAAATCTCTACAGGAATTATCTCTGTCATAGCTTTCCAATAGCTAGAATCAGCAGTAGGTTCTTCCGTTGTGGTCTGACCGTCTGAAACGATACATAGCCACATTGTGCCATGCCAACTTACTTGGTCGTAGTAGTCGTATTCCGTACCTTCCTTCCAATCGCCCCGATAGATGGGAGTCCATATCTTCTCGCCGTCAACGGTCGTCAAGTGGTAGTATTTCGACACGATGTTGATGCCGTTGAATCCTACATCGAAGATTGATTTGCCTTTGAGGGAGTAGGAGTTTATACCTCTGTACATAGTGAACTTCGGTGCGGAATCTCCTTCGGTCTCCATCATCAGCAGATGCTGGCGGCTCGTATTAGTCTTGTTGCCCATGAGAACGATGGTATCACCTGCGGCAGGGTTGTCCGAGCCTTCCATGCAGTTGTCTTTGGCTATCTGAATCCAAGCGAACTTCTTGCCGTCATAGAGTTCGTGACCTTCTGCATCGGTGATTACCTCATTCTCTATAGATACCTTTGTGACGAGTCTCCAGTAATCTTTGTTGCTGACGTTCTGATAGACACCCGATGCAATATTGAATGTCTTGCAGCGCACTTGGTCGTCCACCTTGAATGAATTGATTGTTGCGGTCGTTCCATCATCAGCGAGGAGATAGCACTTCCAACCAATCAGCTCATTTGTTATCTCGCTATATACCTCCTTGATGTAGCTTATCTTGCCAGCAGCAGGGGAGAGGACGATGTTACCTCCAACGTAGCTGAGTTCTCGGATAACAAGAGTGTTGAATACTGCCTTACCCCACACGATTAAATCCGTGAGCAACATCTGATACTTACCATCGCTTCTCTGCTTGATTGCAAATCCGCTCTGCTCTGCCTCGTTAAAGTCGAGTGACTTCAAGAGATTCACCAACACACTAGAGAGGATAGCGTTGCCACTTCCGTCTATGCTGTATTCGTTATTGTAGCCAAGGAACAATCCTTGCAAGAACTTCTGTACCTTCTCGAAGGTGATAGTGCCGTTAGCTATATCGTCTGTCAGTTTAGATAGATACATCTTATCTGTTATACTGGCATTAAAGTTGTTTGTATTATTACCGCCAACCATGCCAAATAGCGATTTAACCGTTTCTCCTTTTACTGCATCTATAATCTGCTTTGTGTCACTCTTTGTAACTTCCAACGAATTTACAAGCTCAATTTCAACTTCTGCTAGCTCTTCGTTATCAACCTTTACTGAGTAGTTGCTGACAAAAACTTCGTGACTAATAAGATTTCCATCGTTATCAGAATCGCCTTGTATTTGTATTGACAGCTTTGCATTCTCGTTTAACTTACTTGCAAAGTCAGGATTCTCTTGTAAGAATATGCGAGAAAACTTAACAGAGTAGTTAAATTGGTCTGTATTGTTTTCACTCATGTGCTTGATAAGAGCATCATCGAGTCGTTTCTCTGCTGCCGTTACAAGAACCTTTGGAGGTTTAATGCCTGTGATAACAAACAAATCTCCCTTTTGCGGTTTAAATCCAGCACTTGCGTTTGGCATTACGATACCTAGTGTTGATGTGTCCTT
>ENA-UERK01001899-UERK01001899.1-human-gut-metagenome-genome-assembly--contig:-NODE-1899-length-14427-cov-4.985854_pt1 | contig 14427 bp, 10 predicted proteins | sample MGYA00242957_ERZ507957 | MGnify/ENA primary metagenome ERZ507957 (study PRJEB26167, sample SAMN06115538) | human gut metagenome | host: Homo sapiens | place: China:Heilongjiang | collected 2015-11-06... | reverse complement strand
ACGGATAAACCTTGGTTACAGGAATAAACCTTGGTTATGGAAATAGACCTTGGTTTCCTTACTCCTGGATGTTAGGCTCTTCAAGTCCGAGGCCTTTCTTCTTGTCTACAACCTTGAGGAAGAGGCCGATGACGAGGGCGGCAACGCCGAGGCAAGCAAGCATGACGAGGGGAGCGGTGTAGTTGAGCTGTGTGGGGTCGGTCACACCCTCGTTGGTTGCTGTGAGCACCTTGCCGATGAGCAGCGGGAAGAGCCAGAGGCCTATGTTCTGAATCCAGAAGATGAGAGCATAGGCCGAGCCGATAACCTTTGCGTCAACGAGCTTAGGCACACTGGGCCAGAGCGATGCGGGCACGAGAGAGAACGAGGCACCGAGCACCAAGATGGTCATGTAAGCAATGATCACGCCGCCTACCTCGTTGCCCTTGAAGGCAGGAAGCACGAAGGCGAAGGTGAGGTGACAGGCGATGAGCAGGAGTGAGCCAAGCACGAGCATGGATGCTGCCTTGCCCTTGTGGTCCACATAGTTGCCGAGCACAGGTGTGATACCTACGGCGAGGAGCGGGAACACGGCAAAGATCGACTCTGCCGACTGACGCATGTAGCCCATGTAGCAGTAGGTCACGAGAGCCACGATAGAAACAATGAGCATGGAGTTTTTGGCTGCCTTGTTGTTCATGAAGTTGAACATGAAGGCTGTAGCAGCCACAACGAGCATGATGACATACTGCACGATGGTCACCGATGGAGAAGCCCAGAACGAGTCGGCGGGCACCTCTGTGAACGTGAGGTTACACTGCAACATGTTTACGGCATACTTCTGGAAGGGGAAGATGGCAGAATAGTAGAGCACGCAGAGCAGCGACACGAGCCAGAAGCCGCTTGATGTGAGGATCTGTCCGAGGTCGCTGATCTTGAACGGGTCATCTTTCTCTTCTGCCTCACCTGTCTGCTCGTCCAGCTTCTTGTCCATGAAGAAGTAGACCACGAGCATGATGAGAGCGATGCAGAGGAGCACCACGCCGAAAGCCACTGAGCGCGACACGCTCACCTCGCCTCCGAGCTTGGCGAAGAAGGGTGAGAAGATCATACATGTGGCCACGCCAAGACGGGCGAGCGCCATCTCCGATCCCATGGCGAGCGCCATCTCGCGGCCTTTGAACCATTTCACGATGCCTCGCGACACGGTGATGCCACCCATCTCAGCGCCACAGCCGAAGATCATGAAGCCCAGGGCAGCGAGCTTTGCCGATGCAGGCATGCCCTCATAGAAGGGCGACACGCCCAGCTGCTCGAACACGGGTATGTGGTTAAGGTTCTCTGTGAACCATGTCTGAGCGCTGCTGCCGATGAAGCTGTCGCTGATGGCGTACCATTTGATGCAGGCACCAACAAGCATAACGGCTCCTGAGAGCAGTGCTGTGAAACGCACTCCCATCTTGTCGAGAATGATTCCCGCAAAGATAAGGAAGAACACGAACACGTTAAGGAACGTCTCTGATCCCTGCATTGTGCCGAAGGCATCAGAGTCCCAGCCGCGCTGCGACTGCATGAGGTCTTTGATTGGCGACAGGATGTCCATGAAGATGTAGGCACAGAACATCGCGAGCGCCAGAAGCAACAGGGCAGACCAACGTAGTGCTGCCGAGTCGCGAAGAGTTTTTTTCATTTTGTTATTTATTATTTATTATTTGTTATTTATTATTTATTACTTGTTACTTATTATTTATTGGTTATTATTTGGCTTCATCTTTTTGGTTATTGATGAGAGGATTTTTCCGATTTCTTCTGAATCTTCTTTTATAGACAGGTATTGCTTTTCGTTCAAGTATTCTGTCTTGTATAAGAGTTCTATCCAGTATTGGGTTTCTCTGCATTCTTTTGCGGCTATGTATAGTTTCGAAACGAAGTCGGCTCGGCTTATTGCTGCTCTCGATTCTGCGATGTTGGCTCCGACGCTTGTGCCAGAGCGCAGAAGTTGCTTGCTAAGCACATGTTCCCTTTTATCATCGCGCAACCACTTGTAAAGATTGACAATCCTTACAGCAAAAGCCATGGCTTTGTCGTTTAGTAATATGCCTGCTCAGTGCATAATCCATCAAATAATAACTAATAACTAATAAATAATAAATTACTTAAGCCAGCGGTCCAACCATCCAAAGAACGTGCGCTGCCAAAGAACGCCGTTCTGAGGTTTGAGCACCCAGTGGTTTTCGTCGGGGAAGATGAGCAGCTCGGCAGGTATGCCACGCATGCGTGCGGCGTTGAATGCTCCGAAGCCCTGGTTGGCGTTTATGCGGTAGTCTTTCTCGCCGTGTATGCAGAGGATGGGCGTGTCCCACTTGTCGACGAAGCGGTGAGGCGAGTTCTCGTATGTGCGCTTGGCGTTGTTTGTCTGGTCGCGGTTCCAGTAGGCATCCTCATACTCCCAGTTAGAGAACCAAGCCTCCTCTGTGTCGGTGTACATCGACTCAAGGTTGAAGGCTCCGTCGTGGGCGATGAACGCCTTGAAGCGCTTGTTGTGATGGCCGGCGAGATAGTAGACAGAGAAGCCTCCGAAGCTTGCGCCCACACATCCCAGCTTGTCCTTGTCAACGAACGGCAGGTTGTTGGCGGCATCGTCGATGGCTGTGAGATAGTCGTCCATGCACTGTCCGGTCCAGTGGCCGCTTACCTGCTCGTTCCACTCTGAGCCGAAGCCCGGCAGTCCGCGACGGTTAGGTGCAATCACCACATAGTCGTTTGCCGCCATGATCTGCATGTTCCAACGGTAGCTCCAGAACTGGCTCACAGGGCTTTGCGGGCCACCCTCGCAGAACAGCAGTGTGGGATATTTCTTGTTCTCGTCGAAGTGGGGCGGCAGGATCACCCAATACTGCATCTCCTTGCCGTCGGTCGTCTTCACCCAGCGCTCCTGCACCTTGCCGAAGGCGAGCTTGTCATAGAACAGCTTGTTCTCGAAGGTCAGCTGCTGCACCTTTGTCTTCTTTGCATCCTTGCCGGGAGTTACCACATACAGCTCGTCGCCTTGCTGGAAGCTATGGCGAGATGCCAGTAGCTTGTTGCCGTTGTTGAGGAGCTGCACAGAGCCGAAGTCGGCCCAGTCGTCAGTAAGCTGCTTCACCTCACCTCTCAGGTTCGTCTGGTAGAGGTTCTCGCAGGCGTGCCACACACCTATAAAATATAAGGTTCGCGAGTCGTTGGCCCAGCAGAAATCGTCAACGTTTGAGTCGAACGTCTCGGTCACATAGTTTTTTGTGCCATCGGCGAGCGTATATACGCACAGGCGGTTACGGTCGCTCTCGTAGCCGTCGCGAGCCATGCTCTGCCATGCAATGTAGCGTCCGTCGGGCGAGAACTTCGGGTTCACGTCGTAGCCCATGTTCAGGTCCTCCTTCTGGTGGTTGATAGCCTGTGTCTTCATTGTCTTTGTCGGGTCAAAGTCGACGGGCTTATAGTCGGCGGGCTTGCACAGGTTGCGCGTGTTGCCAGTGGCGATGTCGTAGAGGTAGATGTCAGAGTCGGTAGACACGGCATAGTTGACGCCTGTCTTTTTGCGGCAGGTGTAAGCGACAAATTTAGAGTCGGGACTCCAGTTGAGCTGTTCCACTCCTCCGAACGGTGCCATTGGACACTCGTAAGGCTCGTCCTTAAGCAGGTCCACACCCTCGTCAACACCCTGCTCTGTTACGTTTGCCACGAAGGGGTGGGGTATGCTCTCCACATAATGGTCCCAGTGGCGGTAGTTGAGGTCTGTAACCAGACGTCCTGTTGCCAAAGGCAGGTCCTCGGGGTTCTTCTTTATGCTCTCGTGATAAGGCAACGACTTGATGAGGATGACCTTCTTGCCGTCGGGTGAGAACTTGAATCCCTCGATGTCGATGTCGCTCTTTGTGAGCTGTCGGCGGTCGGTGCCGTCGGGAGCCATAGACCAGAGTTGTCCGTCTGTGAGGAAGGCAATGCGCTTGCCGCCTTCGATCCACGCGGGGTCTGTCTCGCTCTTTGCCGATGTGGTGAGCACGGTCTGTTGCTTGCCGTCGGCTGTCTGCGTGTAGAGCATCTGGTGGCTCTTGTTCTGTTTCACACTGTAGTAGCCCACCTGGTAGGCCACCGTCTTGCCATCGGGCGAAGCGGCGGCACCACCTATGCGTCCCATGGCCCAGAGCGCCTCTGGTGTCATGCGGTCGTTGGTGGTCAGTGCGGTGAGGTCTGTTGTCTTTCCAATCATTGTTTGTGCGTTAGCGCCGGCGCAGCCCATTATGGCAGCAGCGGCTAAAGATAGGGTCTTAAACATGATGTTGTTGTTTTTTTTAGGTAGACAGGTGGATAGACAAAAGACGAGCAGACGAGGAGATATGCTCACGAGGTTTCCCGTTACATAAAGATACGCATATCTCCCTGTCTGCCCGTCAATGGTCTGCTTGCCTACTTGCCAAGCATATTCTTTTTACGTTGTAGCTCTTCACGCTGGCGCTGCAGTTCTTTCTGCTGCTCCTGCATTGCTTGCAGACGTGCTGCCAGGCCGCTGAGCTTCTGCGGTTTGTTCTTGTTCTCCTCGTAGCGTGCCTCAAGAATGGCGAGCAGCTTCTCGTCGTTGGTCGTCTTGCGCAGTGCCCACATGATGGCGGCGCTGAAGAAGAGGCTGACGAAATAGTAGAAGTTAAGACCTGCCGAGTAGTCGTTGAACATGAAGAAGAACATGAGCGGCATGAGGAACATCATCCACTGCATCATCTTCATCTGCTCAGCCTGCTGTCCTACCATCTGGTCGCGCTGCTGACGCATGGTCATCCAAGAGTAGAGGAGCTGCGACACGCAGAACAGCACGCAGGTGAGCGACAGGTGGTCGCCCAGCAGCCAGATGTTGTGGTTCCACTCGAAGATGGGGTCATAGGTCGAGAGGTCATGGATCCAGAGGAAGCTCTCGCCGCGCAGCTGTATGGCGTTAGGCACGAAGTTGAACATCGCGATCCAGATAGGCATCTGTATGAGCATGGGGAGACAGCCTGAGAGCGGGCTGACGCCATACTTTGAATATTCTGCCATCATGGCCTGCTGCTTCTGCATCTGGTCCTCGGGCTTGTTGAGATGCTTGGTAGCTTCCTCCAGTTTCGGTTTGAGCACACGCATCTTTGCTGAGCTCATGTAGCTCTTCTTAACCAACGGATAGGTGATGAGCTTAAGAAGCAAGGTGATGAGAATGAGCACGATGCCCATGTTGATGTTCAGACCTGTAAGGAAGTCGAACACATAGAGCGTGAACCAACGGTTGATGATGCGGAAGAGCGGCCAGCCGAGGTAGACGAGGCGCTGCATCTCCAGATCCTTGCCAAAGGCACACTCCTTCTCCACGCTCTGCAACAGACGGAAGTCGTTGGGGCCGAAGTAGAAGTCAAACTCTGACGATGTCTTGCCTGAAGGGTCGAAGAACGACTTCATGTTTGCGTTATAATGCTTGAGGTAGCCGGAACCCTTTTCCTGGGGTTTGCTCTTGAACTGTGCGTTAGCCTCAAAATCGTTCTTGGCAATCATCACAGCCGAGAAGAACTGGTTCTTGAAAGCCACCCAGTCGGTCTTCTCGTCGATGGTCTTGTCGTCATCACCCGTCTCGCTAAGGTTCTTGGCACCGCCGTCGCTCAGGTGATAGGTGAGCGTTGTGTAACGGTTCTCGAAGGTGAAGCCCTTCTCCTGCTGACGGCAACGGTCCTCCCATGCTATGTCCATGGTGTTGGTGTTGGGAGCGAACAGACCCTGCAAGCCGTTGGCCTGCAGCTGCATGTGCAGCATATAGTCTTTGCCGAGCACATACTTGACGGTGATGGTCTTGCCTTCGCCAGCCACAGCTGTGAAGGTGGCGGTAGAGTCGGTTGTCTCTGTAGCCTGGAAGTAGAGGTCGTCGCTGTTGATGTTTGTCTCCTTTGCAGCGAGCATAAACTTAAGGCTCTGGTCCTTTTTGTCGAACAGCGTCACGTTGGCGTTGCCCTCGCGGTCGGTGAAGTTTTTTATGACAGCTTTCTCCACTGTCGCACCCTTCGTTCCGATGGTCAGCTCCACCTTACTGTTCTTCAGCACCACTGCCGAGTCGGTACCCTGCAGCGCTTTATGGAAGAGAGCTGTGGAGTCGGCCTCCACTGCAGCCTTGGCCTCTGCGGCCTTCTTCTCTGCGGCAACTTTCTGTGCCTCAATGGCTTTCTGTTGTGTCACGGCGGCAATAGAATCTTGTCTTGCCGCCTCTGCCTTCTGTTCAGCCGATGGCTGAGACCAGATGCTGAAGCCTATCAGCACGGCAGCGATGAGCACAAAGCCGATGATGTTGTTTTTGTCCACGGTTTTTCTTTTTCTTTCTTATTGTTGTTTGAGTTTTTATTTTTTCTTGTTCTCTATAGCCGTCTTCACGAAGTCGACAAACAGGGGGTGGGGGTGCAGCACGGTGCTCTGGTATTCGGGATGGAACTGTGTGCCTATGTACCACTTGAGTCCCGGAATCTCCACAATCTCCACGAGGTCGCTCTCGGGGTTGCGTCCCACGCACATCATACCAGCCCTCTCAAACTCCTTCTGGAAGTCGTTGTTGAACTCATAGCGGTGGCGGTGACGCTCCTGTATGTGCTCCTTCTTATAGATGTTGAACACGCGCGAACCCTGCTTCAGCACACATTCATAAGCACCGAGACGCATGGTTCCACCCATGTTGGTGATGTTCTTCTGCTCCTCCATGATGTCGATAACGTTGTGTGGCGTCTTCTCGTCCATCTCGCGGCTGTTGGCATCGGCGTAGCCCAAGACGTTACGGGCAAACTCGATGACAATCATCTGCATGCCGAGGCAGATGCCGAAGGTCGGGATGTCGTGTGTGCGGGTGTAGTGGGCAGCCACAATCTTACCCTCAATACCTCGCTGTCCGAAGCCCGGGCAGATGACCACGCCGTCCTGTCCTGCCAGCTTCTCAGCCACGTTGTCGTCGGTGAGATGTTCCGAGTTGACGAACGTGATGTTCACCTTATGGTCGTTGTAGGTGCCGGCATGTGACAAGCTCTCGCGAATAGACTTGTAGGCATCCTGAAGGTCATACTTGCCCACGAGCGCGATGTTGACCGTCTCCGTTGCCTTGTTTCGGCGGTCGAGAAACTCGCGCCACGGTCCGAGCGTAGGTGTCTCGCCGATGGGCTCGCCCATCTTGCGCAGGATGGCGGTGTCGAGGCCTTGCTTCTGCATGTTCACCGGCACCTCGTAGATGCTGGGCAGGTCCTCGCTCTGGATCACACAGTCGAGATCCACGTTACAGAAGCTTGCCACCTTCTTCAGGATGTCTTGCTCCAGGTGCTTCTCTGTGCGCAGGATGAGGACGTCGGGCTGTATGCCGACGCTCTGCAGCTCCTTCACCGAGTGTTGTGTGGGCTTGGTCTTAAGCTCACCCGCAGCGCGGAGGTAGGGCACATAGGTGAGGTGAACGTTGATGGCGTTCTTTCCCAACTCCCATTTGAGCTGACGTATGGCCTCCATGAACGGTGCGCTCTCTATGTCGCCGATGGTTCCGCCAATCTCGGTGATGACGAAATCGTAATGATATTTCTTTCCAAGCAACTTGACGTTGCGCTTTATCTCGTCGGTGATGTGTGGCACCACCTGTATGGTCTTGCCCAAGTAGTCGCCGTGTCGCTCTTTGTCAATGACCGCCTTGTAGATGCGTCCTGTGGTGAGCGAGTTGGCCTTGGTTGTCTGTATGCCTGTGAAGCGTTCGTAGTGGCCGAGGTCGAGGTCGGTCTCCATACCGTCGACGGTGACATAGCACTCGCCGTGCTCGTATGGATTGAGTGTGCCCGGATCGATGTTGATGTATGGGTCAAACTTCTGGATGGTGATGTTGTAGCCTCTTGCCTGCAAGAGCTTACCGATAGACGACGAGATGATGCCTTTTCCCAAGGATGACACTACGCCGCCTGTGACGAAGATATACTTTGTTTCAGCCACGGTGATAAAAATTAATTAAAACCAATAATACAAGGTGCAAAGTTAGCATATTTTTGTCGAACAAACAAGCAACTTTCAGATTTTATTCTTACCTTTGCAGCTGTGTGCCTACAGATGTTGTCAAGGATGTGGGCGGATATGATAAATTGTAAGTGTTTTACCCGAAAAAGATTGCATTATGAAACATAGATACCTCCTTTTGTTCCTTCTTTTGACCCTTGTTGCGCTTTCTGCATCTGCGCAGAAACGCCGTGGGCGCAACGTGGCACACAGTCGCGACACCGTGCCTGCCCTCGTGCGCTCTTATGTCGACTCGCTTGCCGTGTGCCGACAGCGCCTCGACTCTCTGCAGACGCTTGCAGACTCGTTGCGCATGGGGGTTAAACATGAGAACAAATATTATCGGTTGTTCGTGCCCATGACGTTCTATCATGATGTGTCGCGTGACCGGTTCTCGCTTTCTGCCGACACCATCGGCCGCGACGTTGACGATGTGTTGCTCAGCGTCTATATGCGACGCCCCGACCTCGTGCACAGTACGCAGACGCAGGTAGATGCTGCGGGACCAATACTCAACTCAAAGCCATCGGAGGTGGCACCTTCTACAGAGCTGGTGGACAAAACGAAGCCTAAGGCAGAGGATATTGATATCGACATGACCGACATTGTGCTTCTAAAGCCCAACTTCTGGACCTTCAAAGGACAGTTTGCTGTGGACCTGGCGCAGAACTATTTCTCAGGCAACTGGCCCGGTCGTGGCGAGAACAACTATACCACGCGCGAGTATCTGAAGCTCTATGCCATGTATGACAACAAGAAGCGCATCTTCTTTGAGAACATGCTGGAGGCAACGTTAGGCTTTAACAGTTCGAAGACCGATACCGTGCACAGCGTGAGGACAAACACAAGTGACCTGCACTATAGGGGTAACCTCAACCTGAGAGCTGTCAAGTCGTGGTCTTACTCACTACAGGTCGATGCCCGCACACAGCTCCTCCGTATCTTTGACAACAATTCATCGCATGTGAAGACCGACTTTGGTTCGCCGTTCATCCTCAACGTGTCGCTCGGTATGCGCTCCAACTTCAATCTGTTTAAAAAGAAGGTGGTTGGAGACCTTAACATCGGTACGTTCGCCTACAACTATCGCTATTGCGACCGCGCTGATCTCGCAGGCGGTTATGGCATAAAGGCTGGCAAGCACTCGCTGCAAGACTACGGTTCGCGTGTGGACCTCAACTTCAACATCGCGTTCATCAAGAACCTCACATGGCGCGTGGAGTCGTATTTCTACACCACCTACAGCCGTGCTGAGGCGCAGATTCTCAATAAGTTCGACTTCCGTTTCAACAAGTATCTCGCAACCCATCTTGAGTTCTATTCACGCTTCGACGACTCGCGTAAGCGCGATGACCATCATGGCTATTGGATGTTCCGCGACTACCTTTCGTTCGGCTTGTCTATGAACTTCTAAAGGGTTGCTTCTTCTTTAAAACAATAGAATGTTTTAACCATGCTCCTTTGCGTTGGTTTTAAAAGACAATAGAGACAAATAGGGACGGACCTTGCTTGCGTTTTTTTAAGACAATAGAGGCAATAGGGACGGACCTCGCTTGCGTTTTTTTTTAAGACAATAGAGGCAATAGGGACGGACCTTGCTTGCGTTTTTTTAAAGACAATAGAGACAATAGAGACAATTTTTTTAACTTGTTGAGATTTTGAAAAATCAAACAAAAATTTCAAATTAAAAAATGTCCCTATTGTCTCTATCTTTTTTCCCCTTTTTTTCTTTTTTCTTTAATCTTTGCAATAAACTTTTTATTCACCGTTCATCATTGCCCAAAGCAAGAAGGCGATGATGCAAACAGCCACGACACACATCAGCGTGAACACGATGTTGGCTATCAGTTTGCGACGGCGTCGAGCGCTCATGGCTGAGCGTTTGAATGCTTCGCCGTCGTCAAGATGTTCATCGCTGCGATGCAGGAAACGCTGAAATCTGTTACTGCTACGGTAGTGATGGCTGTGGTTTGAGGTATTGTGCGATTGTGAACTATTGTTGTTTTCTGAATATTCCATGTCCGTATTTTTTTTGTTAATAAGTAATAAATAGGGCAGAGCCGCACGGCTCCATTCTATTGAGAGTGGGTTGTGGTTTTTTACGGATCACATGTTATGTTTCGCTTGTTTAGAAGCGCACGTCGATCTGGAAATCGAGCATATTGTAGTTCGATTTTGCCAGTTTGCGGTCGTTTACAAACACATACTCTGCGTTGAGCTTTATGTTCTTGCCAAGACAATAGTCGGCGCCAATCTCATACTGAGTCTTGGCGGTGCTCCACTCTGCCTTGGGGCGATACATGTCGTAGCGGGCTTTGAGGTGAACTTTGTTCTTCTTCACAGGAGCGATGAGGAGAGCATAGAGACCGTCGGCCTTGTCGCCAGCGCCAGTGTTGATGGTGCAGTCTTTCTGCTGACCGTCTTTCTGGTATGTGGTGCTGAAGCCGTAGCCCTGGCTGTGAATATACTCGGAGCGGAAGGTCCAGTCGTCCTTTACATACTCGCCACTGATGGCGTAGCGGTTACGGCTCACGGTGCGTGTGCCGCTCACGGTCTCTCCGTTTTCTGTCCATGTGCCTGTGCGGGCATAAGAGCCTGTCCATCCGAATGCGCCGATACGCATGCCGCTTACAGGCATGAGCCAGATGCCGCCGATGACATCCTTGCGGTTGTCCACATCTTTCATGTTGATGCCCTGGCCGTTGAACACGCCCACCTGATAGTGGAGCACACGACGGCCGTTGGCGTTAGGCAGAAGGTCACCCTGCAGCTGCACGCCGATGTCGCGTCCGTTGCTTGCCTGCTCGCCCACGCGGTCGCTGAAACCTGCGAGTTTCATGATGTTCTGAGCATAGCTCATGAATCCCTGGTCGATGGGGTGCATGGGGTTCTCGAACGAGAACGGGCGTTTGAACTGTCCGATCTTGATGCGTGCCTCCTTATATTTCTGCCATTCGGCGAAGGCGTCGACCAGTCGCGGTGAGCTGCCCAAGGTTGAGGTGTTGCCGTTGAGCTGCACCTGTGCCTTCCAGTAGAAATCGTTGAAGAAGCGTCCTTCGAGAGCCATACGCACCATGCGGAGGTTGAACGAGTTGCTCTTGGCATCCTTCTGGTCCGAATACTGGTATTGGGTCATGACGTAGCCGCTAAACTTGATGTCGTTAACGACCTTTACCTGCGGCTCGCTTTTTTGAGCCCATAGGCTCGGAGCTGCGCCGGCAAGCATAATGGTTGCTGCCAGCGCCTTGTTTATAAGTTTCATCTTTTTTTGTTAGTTTTTTCTCTTTTTTTTATTGGTTTTTCTCTTTTATCTTAAGAGCAAAGCTATAGAATTCTTCACTCTTCACTCTTCACTCTTCACTCTTCACTCTTCACTCTTCTCTTTTCACAAGCAGCACCACGTTCTCCACATGCGGTGTGTGAGGGAACATGTCGACAGGTTGCACGGCAGCCACCTTATATTTCTCGTCCATGAGTTGCAGGTCGCGTGCCTGGGTTGCAGGGTTACAGCTAACATACACAATGCGGTCGGGGTAGGCGCGAAGAATGGTGTCTACCACGTCGGGGTGCATGCCTGCGCGTGGCGGGTCTGTTATGATCACGTCGGGCTGTCCATGCTCAGCAATGAACTCGTCGGTGAGGATGTCCTTCATGTCGCCAGCATAGAACTTCGTGTTTCCTATGCCGTTGATGTCAGAGTTTACCTTCGCGTTCTCAATAGCCTCAGGCACATACTCTATGCCCACCACCTGACGTGCGTTGCGAGCCACGAAGTTGGCAATGGTGCCCGTTCCCGTGTAGAGGTCGTAGACCATCTCGTTGCCTGTGAGCTGTGCAAACTCGCGTGCCACGCTGTAAAGGTGGTAAGCCTGATCGGTGTTTGTCTGGTAGAAGCTCTTCGGTCCCACCTTGAAGCGCAGACCCTCCATCGTTTCAAAGATGTGGTCGTTGCCCTTGAACACGGTGAGGTCGAGGTCGCCGAACGTGTCGTTGCATTTCTGGTTGTCGACATAGAGCAGCGATGTGATCTCTGGAAACTCGTCGGCGATGTGCTGCATGAGACACAAGGCGCGTTCGTGGTCGCCCTCCTCGTCATAGTGGAACTGCACGAGCACCATCCACTCGCCCGTGTTCGAGTTGCGGATCATGATGTCGCGAAGCAGACCGTGCTGCTTGCGCAGGTCGAAGAAGGTCATGCCGGTGCTGAAGGCATAGTCGCGTATGGAGTTGCGTATGCGGTTGTGGAGGTCGTCCATGAGCCAACATTTCTCTATCGGCAGAATCTTGTCGAAAGCCCCCGTGATGTGGAAGCCAATGCCGTTCATGTTGTCGTAGACCGTTCCTGCCGCCACCTCCTCGCGTGTGAGCCAGCGCTTGTTGCAGCATCCAAACTCGAGCTTGTTACGATACTCGCGAGTCTTCACGCTGCCCATGATGGGTCTGAACTCGGGCAGCTCAACCTTGCCTATGCGTGTGAGCTGGTCATGCACCTGCTTCTGCTTGGCTTTGAGCTGCTCCTCGTAAGGCAGGTTCTGCCACTTGCAGCCTCCGCACACGCCAAAATGTTGACACATCGGCTCTGTGCGCTTCTCGCTCTTTTTTATAAAACGTATAACCTCTGCCTCGCAGTAATGGTGCTTTTTCTTGCGCACCTGCAGGTCCACCACGTCGCCGGGCACGGCGAATGGCACGAACACCACCATGTCGTTCACCCTTGCGAGCGATTTGCCTTCGGCGGCAATGTCTTCTATTGTGATGTTCTCTAGTATGGGTAGCGGTTTCTTTTTTCTTGCCATATTTGTTTTTCTTGTTGCTTTGCTTGTTAACTGAAATTCAGCAGTATTGAATTGCAAAATTATATAAAAATATTGAAAGTGCTCGGATTTTTTCCCTAATTTTGCATTTATGAAAGTAAACACCGACACCTTTGCCCAAATAAGCACACCGATGTATGTGCTTGAAGAAAAGCGTCTGCGCCGTAACCTCGCCCTTATAAAGAGCGTGGCCGACCGTGCTGGCGTGGAGATTATTCTTGCCTTCAAGGCGTTCGCCCTGTGGAAGACGTTCCCCATCTTTCGCGAGTATATAAACAGCACGACGGCCAGTTCGTTGTCTGAAGCGCTCATGGCGTATCATAAGTTTGGACGCCCTGCCCACACTTACTCGCCAGCCTATACCGACGGCGAGATCGGTGAGATAGCACGCTGCTCCAGTCATCTGACGTTTAACTCGCTGTCGCAGTATAGCCGTCTGCACAACCGCGTGAAGGAAGAGAACGCAGCGGTGAGTATGGGTCTGCGTGTGAATCCCGAATATTCGGAGGTCGGCACCGACCTGTACAACCCCTGTGCTCCCGGCACGCGCTTTGGCGTCACCGCCGATCAGTTGCCGGAGCAGTTGCCCGAGGATATCGACGGCTTCCACTGCCACTGCCATTGCGAGAGCGGATCGGATGTGTTTGAGCGCACACTCGCACATATAGAGGAAAAGTTTGCAAAGTGGTTCCCACAGCTGAAGTGGATAAACTTTGGTGGCGGTCACCTCATGACCCGCGCCGACTATGACGTGGAGCGTCTCGTCAACCTGTTGCAAGGGTTCCGCCGTCGCTACCCGTGGCTTAAGGTGGTGCTTGAGCCCGGCAGTGCCTTTGCTTGGCAGACGGGACCGCTTGTGTCGCAGGTGGTAGACATTGTTGAGAACCGCGGCATACGCACCGCCATCCTTAACGTGAGCTTCACTTGCCACATGCCCGACTGTCTTGAGATGCCCTACATGCCGGCTGTTCGTGGGGCAGAGACGGTGGAGGATGTGTCGGGAGCAGTTTCTTCTGATGCGGAAAATTCTTCCCTCCCACCTTATTATATATATAGGCTCGGCGGCAACAGTTGTCTTTCCGGCGATTTTATGGGTTCATGGCGCTTCAATCATGAGTTGCAGATAGGCGAGAACGTCATTTTTGAAGATATGATCCATTACACCACCGTCAAGACGAACACCTTTAATGGCATTTCACACCCCGCCATAGCCATGGTTCATGAGGGAACAGACCAACTGGAGGTGTTGCGACGCTTCTCACCCGACGATTATCTGTCGCGCATGGATTGAGGTCTTTGAAGCAAGACGAACGCCGTTTTCGATGAAAACACTTCAAAAAGGGCGGAAAAGAGGGCCAAAAGCCCCGTTTTGACCCTCTTTTTCAAGAAAAATCAACTTTTTTGAAGAAAAAATGAAAAAAAATATCGAAAAAGTTTGTGGGTTCAGAAAAATGTGCTACCTTTGCAACCGCAATCGAGAGAGATGCTTCTTAGAAATAAGAAATCTTGCGGAAATAGCTCAGTTGGTAGAGCACAACCTTGCCAAGGTTGGGGTCGCGGGTCCGAGTCCCGTTTTCCGCTC
>ENA-UERK01001898-UERK01001898.1-human-gut-metagenome-genome-assembly--contig:-NODE-1898-length-14437-cov-59.029875_pt1 | contig 14437 bp, 8 predicted proteins | sample MGYA00242957_ERZ507957 | MGnify/ENA primary metagenome ERZ507957 (study PRJEB26167, sample SAMN06115538) | human gut metagenome | host: Homo sapiens | place: China:Heilongjiang | collected 2015-11-06... | reverse complement strand
TCGGCTCCCTGACGATAGTCGATGCGGATATGACTGCCCGATGGAACCACGATGTGGGTGGGTGCGAGGCGGTCTATCTCCTGCTGCTGCTCGTATGGAATCTGTGCCCAGAGGATTTCCTGGAGATTGAGCTTCCTGAGTTCGGTGGTGCTCGTCTTGAGCTTTCCGCCCTGTTCCAGATAGAAGGGCAACCATTCGCCGGCTGTCTCCATCAGGTGCGCGGTGGACAGATCGGGCAACTCCATTTCCGGGTGCCACGCTCTTACCTGCGCCACTCTCCGCTGCAACCGCTGAACGTCTTCGTTCCAATCCAGCATACTGAGTCCTTCCTTCCGGATGGCGATGCAGAGAATATGGATAATCTGCTGTTTGTCGGCATCCTGGAGTGGTTTGCTATCCACCACCAGGGTTCCGATGCGTCGCTCTCTCTGCATCCTGATTATTCCCGCCTTACTGTCCCACGAGATGTTGTCGAACTCATGGGTAGGGAGGTCGTTGATGTTTACGGGAGCCGAGAGAAACACTCTGCCTGCCTTTCCTGAAGATGGAAGCGGGGTGGAAGCATTCGTGCCCGACGGCTGAGTAGATATATTGAGCGAGGCGATGGCGAGCCATTGCTGCGCCGACATTGTATCGCTTGAATCGATGAAGATTGTCTTGCCGTTCGACATTCTGAAATGTCCGATATTATCGATGGCCATGGCGATGCGCTCAGGATAGGCTAGGGCAATCAGTCTGCCCACTTCCTCTGCATCCACCGGCTCATTGTCTTCCTTCACCTTGAGCATCCTTCGGTATTCCTGGGCAATCTGGGCGATGCGAGCCCATCTGCCCAGACTGTTTTTCTGTCGCTGCGAACGGAGGATGGAGAGGCGCTGCGCCATGTCCGAATCCTCTGCGTCGCTCATCGGGTCTTTCTCTTCCAGCAGGGCGACTACATCGCAGGCTAGAGCTTTGAGTGCAGAAGTTTCTGAGCTCATCATCATCTTGGCGATGCGTGGATGACAAGGCAATGTTGCCATCTTCCTGCCCAATGGGGTGATGCTGCCATCCGGTTCTATCGCTTCAAGAGAAAGAAGCAATTCCTTGGCATTGAGAAGGTTACTGCTTGATGGTGGGGTAAGCCAGAGCAGCGACTGGGGATTGTTCTCGCCAAAGGCTGCAATATCGAGTACCATCGACGTAAGATCGGCTTCTTCTATTTCCGGTCGGCGCTGGTCTTCCATCAGATGTTCCGAGGTCTGAGTCCACAACCGGTAGCAGATTCCTTCAGCCACTCGTCCGGCTCGTCCTTTTCTCTGGGTTGCCATATCCTTGCTGATGGTTACGGTTTCCAGGTGGCTCAATCCCGTTCGGGCATTGTAAACCAGTTTTCGGCAAAGTCCGGAATCCACCACGATCCTCACACCTTCGATGGTAAGTGAGGTTTCTGCGATAGGTGTGGCGAGCACAATTTTCCTTTCTCCCTCTTTCGAAGGGGCTATGGCGAGGCGCTGCTTCTCGGGTGGAAGATTGCCGTAGAGCGGATAAACCTGAGGAACGGAAAGTTCAGCTGAAGCCCTGCTGAGGCTTGCATCCAATATCTCCTTGCATTTCAGAATCTCCGACTGTCCAGGAAGGAAAGCCAGAATATCTCCCTCGTACCTATCTGCAGCCTTGAGGATGGTAGCTGCCACCTCTTTATATACATCGTATCGCACAATGTCGGTCTCAGAATAAATGGTCTCTACGGGAAACATCCTTCCTTCGCTCTCTATCAATGGCGCCCGAAGAGCCTCGCAGATGGCAGAAGCATCGATGGTAGCCGACATGATGATGATCTTCAGATCGGGGCGGATTATCTCCTGTGCCTGTCGGGTGAGGGCAAGCGCCAGGTCGGAGTTGATGCTTCGCTCGTGAAACTCATCGAAGATGACGGCGCTCACTCCTTCGAGCGTGGCATCATGGATGAGCATTCGGGTAAGTATTCCCTCGGTGAGCACCTCGATGCGGGTTTCTGAAGAAACCTTATTCTCGAAGCGTACCCGGTAACCCACGGTCTTGCCCACGGGTTCGCCCAAGATGCTTGCCATTCGTTCAGCTATCTGACGGGCAGCAAGGCGACGTGGTTCCAGCATCAGAATCTTTCCCTGTGGGGTGGCTCCGAGGAGGGTGAGTGGAAGCACGGTGGATTTTCCGGCTCCCGGCGGAGCAGTGACAACAAGGTTTGCCGACTCCTTCAGGGTGCTGTTGATGGCGTCGGCTATCTGGAAGGCAGGAAGATGACCTGCCTGCTGTTTGATTCTATCGTAATTCATACTGCAAAGATACACATTATTTTTGTTATGGGCAAATGATTAGAAAGGTAATGCATGAGAATGGCGAATCTTGTAGATTTTTTCCCTTATCTGATTCCATTTGGCAAGGACTAGGTAGCCGGATACGACTGCCAGATAGAGAAGCATCAACTGAAGGAGTGACAGATGAAGATGGTCTATGCTGGCACCCGGCAACAGACTGGTAAGCCGGAAGGCGGTATGGGTGGCTTGGGTAATGCTGGCAAGTACTGCTGCTACATGTTGCATCAGCCAGGTGCCGACGGAGGCAAGGCTGGAAATGTAGGTAATGGGAGAAAGCAGCAGGAGTAGGGCACAAAGATAGAGGATGAGGGTGGCTGCCGGGATGGCGATGAAGCTGGTGAACAGGGAGTAGCAGGATATTCTGCCGAAATAATAGACGATGAGCGGAAGCGTACCTATCTGTGCCGCCAGGGATACGCAGAATAATCCCCAGAGGCAACGGATGATCTTGCCGTAGGATTTGAGCAGGCCGAAGAGTGGGGGATAGAATATGAGGATGGAAGCCACGGCGAGAAAGGACATCTGGAAACTGATGTCGAAAAGATGGAAGGGATTCAGAAACAGCATGATGACATAGGCTAGCGCCAGGGTGTTGAGCGAAAGGTCGGGGCGCAGGGCTAGCAGGCAGAAACTGTAGATGCTGAGCATGGAGGCTGATCTGACGGCACTAGGGGGAAAGCCGATAAAGACGACATACGCCCATACGGCAACGAGGGACAGGGCAATGGTGGGTCTGGAACGGCGCTTTCCGCCTAGAAGAATCACGAAGAGCTGGAAGATAATGCCTATGTGCAAGCCGCTAACTGCTAGTACATGACTTGTGCCGGAGATGGAAAAGCTCTCCTTGGTTTCCTGGTTGAGTGAACCCTTATCGCCCATCGCCATCGCAGAAATCACGGCGAAATCCTGTCCGTTGATATGATAAGTATGCAGCTGCTGTTCCAGCTGCTGGCGGAAGGAACGGCTTGCCAGGATGGTGCGGTCGATGGGGGAGAGTGACTGGTAGGTCATGATGCTGCCAGGCGCTTTCGTCTTATCGATATGATGGGAGGTGATGAACCCGCCCAGACAGAACAGGCAGAGCGACAGAAGGAGGCTCTGAAGAAGAACCAACTGTTTGATTTTTCTGAAGAAGAGCCGGAAAAGCTGACGGTTTTCATAGAGTACATAGCAGCAGCCGGCTAAGCCTATGGCAATGATGGCTGCGATGAGCCAATAGCGCGTGGAGAAGTAATCATAGCTGTATCTGGCTGTGATGATGCTGAGTGATAGTATGAGGCTGAAGAACATCAGCGGAGTGACTGGGAGTCTTTTATTTCTGTCCATTTTAGCCGTGTTTTCAGGTTCGTTTAAAAAAGAGAAGCCCGACAAAAGGTTGGGATAGTCCAACTCTCTTATCGGGCTTCTCATATATATAATAATGTATAAGCCTGCCTGGAAGCAGGAATATATCATTTCGGGAGATTACTCTCTCTGGAGATTATTCTCTCTTGAGATTATTTGCCGAATCCGAAGATACGCTTGATGAATTTCTTCACAGGATTATCGTTCTTCTGTGGATTGACAACAGGAGCGTACTTGCGAGGACCGGAATTCTCAGAACCCTTCTTCTGCTGGTTCTGAGGAGCAGCGCCCTGTCGCTTCTGCTGGTTCTGCTGAGCGCCGCCCTGCTTCTTCTGGGCTACGCCTCTGCCTCGGCCATTGCTTCCAGGACGAACATTGTTCTCATTGCCTGGGCGCTGGTTGCCGTTAGACTGCTGATTGCCCTGCTGGTTGCCGTTCTCGTTGTTGCGCTGCTTATTGTTGTTGCGGCGCTTGTTGTTATTGCGATTCTTCTGCTCGCCGTTGCGCTGCTCAGCGTTTCTCTGTTCATTGTTCTTGAACTCGCGATTCTTCTGCTCGCCGTTCTCGTGATTCTTCTGTACGCCATTCTCGCCATTGTTCTGAGGAGTCTTTTCCTGACGCTCGTTTGGCTTGTTTGGCTTGCGCTTGTGTGAAGTCTGGTCGCGGTCTTTCTGTCTGCGGCTCTTGGCGCTGGTCTTGCTCTTGCCCTCGCCGTTGCTGTTATTGTTGCCGCTGCGGTTGCCGTTGCGGTTGTTTCCGCCCTGCTTTCTGCCCTTGCCCTTACGACCATTGTTGCGTTTTGAAGGCTTGTTGAGCTTGATGTATTCAGGGCCTTCGCCACAATCTTCCGGCAGAGGCATCTTCTCTACCACCTTCTCCAGGAACTTCTCAATCTGCTGGAACCAGTACTGGTCTTCCTCGTTGACGAAGGTGATGGCTCTACCATCGCGGTTGGCACGGGCTGTACGGCCGATGCGGTGAACATAATCCTCAGTATCGTGAGGAACGTCATAATTGATGACCATCTCGATATCATCAATATCGATTCCACGAGCCACGATATCCGTAGCAACCAGTACGTCGAACTGACCGCTCTTGAACTTGAACATCACATCATCGCGTTCTGCCTGCTCCAGGTCGGAGTGCATTGCACCGCAGTTGATGCCAATCTGCTGAAGGGCAGCAGCCAGCTGCTTCACCTTCATCTTGCTGCCGCTGAACACGATGACGCGCTTCATATCGCCAGCCTTGAAGATATCTTTGATGATGGTCATCTTCTGGGTCTCGTAACAAACGTAAGCCTCCTGCTTGATCTTCTCGGCAGGCTTGCTTACGGCAAGCTTGATCTCTACAGGATCCTTGAGCAGGGCCTTGGCAAGTTCCTCAATCTTCTCAGGCATGGTGGCAGAGAACATGATGGTCTGGCAGGTCTTTGGCAACTTGGAAGCGATGGTATTGATGTCTTCAGAGAAGCCCATGTCGAGCATGCGGTCGGCCTCATCGAGAATGAAGAAGCTTACCTTGCTCAAATCTACATTACCCAGGGAAATGTGGGTGATGAGGCGACCTGGAGTAGCAATCACGACATCAGCACCCATGCGGAGGCTCTTCAGCTCCTGATCGTAGCGGTTGCCGTCGTTGCCGCCATAAACAGCCACGCTGCTCACATCCTGCAGGTAGTAGCCGAAGCCCTGCATGGCCTGGTCTATCTGCTGGGCTAACTCGCGGGTTGGCGACATGATGACGCAGTTGATGGCGTCTTTCGGATAGCCGCCATCATCAAGCTTGCTCAATACTGGGAGCAGATAGGCTGCTGTCTTACCCGTTCCGGTCTGTGCCACGCCCAATACGTCGTGACCTTCCAATATCTCAGGGATACATTTTTCCTGTACAGGGGTGCAAGTGTCGAAGCGCATGTCGTATAATGCGTCGAGCACGTTGTCATTCAAATCTAATTCGTCGAAATACATTCTTTTCCTTTCTTTTGTTGACCATTGAGCCGGATGGAGCTTCATCCGATTCAATGGTCAAGGTTCTTTGTTTCAATGTTTAATTACCTCGGTGCCTTGCGGTAGCAGAAGTAGGCAACGAAGGCGAAGATGATGTTTGGCAACCAGGCTGCAAGTGCCGGAGGGAAGTTTGCCTGGATGGCAAAGGTTGCCGATACGGTTTGCAGCATGATGTAGCCGAAGCTTAGTGCAAGACCGATTCCCAAAGATAAGCCCATTCCTCCCTTACGCTTGCGCGATGAAAGCGACACTCCGATGATGGTGAGGATGAAGGAGGCAAACGAGGCGGCGATGCGCTTGTGGTATTCTACCTGATACTGCACCACATTGCCCGAACCGCGGTTGATCTGCTTGGAAATATACTCCTTCAGTTCCGGACTGGTGAAGGTTTCCTGCTGACCCTTGGAATAAACCAGGTCGGTAGGCTCCATCGTAATCAGCGTATCCTTCTGTGCTCCGCTGGTGATGTGCTCCTTCATACCTTTCAGCTGGCGCACCTTCCAGTTGCTCAGTTTCCAGTGGTATTTGCTGTCGGAGATCGTATCATACTGAATCTCCATTGCCGTAAGGTGGCTTACGAGTTTCTTGTCCTGGAACTTGTCGAGACAGAATCCGTAACCTCGCTTCGAGTTGTTGTCGTAGTGCTGCATATAGGCAATTACGCCCTTATCTACCTGTAGCTGTACGTTTTCGGCAGAAGTATTCTTCTTCTTGTTCTTGTACATCGTCTCAAAGTTCTGGCGTACTACCGTGCCGTGAGGAATCACGTAGGCAGAGAGTGCATAGCTCAAGGCTGAGAGCATGATGCAGGTGATGAGGTAAGGACGAAGGAGTCGCTTGAAGGAAACACCTGATGCCAGAATGGCGATGATTTCAGAGTTGCCTGCCAGCTTCGACGTGAAGAGGATGACCGCCACAAACACGAACAACGCACTGAAGAGGTTGGCGAAGTAAGGGATGAAGTTGGCATAATAATCGAAGATGATGGCCTTGGCTGGTGCATGATACTCCGTGAACTTCGCCAGGTTCTCATTGAAGTCGAACACGATGGAGATGGAGATGATCAGTGCAATCGAGAAGAAGTAGTAGCCTACGAACTTCTTGATAATGTACCAGTCTAACCGCTTGATGTATCTCAGTGGGTTGAGATACCTGAGCACCCTGAGGAATCGCAGCTTGTGCCCGATCCAGCCTAGAATGCGGGCTATGCGCTGCAGGATGGCAATGAGCCAGCCGAAGCGAGATTCGAAGGCTCTGCTCATCTTGAGCAGTCTGCGATGTTTTCTGATGTATTTATAATCTTTCATCATTTAATGTAAAATATGTATAGGAGCATCCTATAAAGTTCAATGCTCAACGCTCAAGCTAGATTCGTCGGCCGAGCTGATCGATGATAGAGCGTTTCCACTCTACGAAGTCGCCCTGCTCGATATGGTGGCGTGCATCTGTAACGAGACGGAGATAGAACGACAGGTTGTGGATGCTGGCAATCTGCATGGCAAGGAGCTCCTGGGCCTTGAAGAGATGGTGCAGGTAGGCCTTGGTGGTAATCTGGTCGATGTCGCAGCCGTCTGGATCCACTGGACTGAAATCCATCTCCCACTTCTTGTTGCGCATGTTCATCGTACCATTATAGGTAAAGAGCATCGCATTGCGGCCGTTGCGGGTTGGCATTACGCAGTCGAACATATCAACACCGCGCTCGATGGCCTCGAGCAGGTTCTGGGGAGTTCCTACGCCCATCAGATAGCGAGGCTTGTCCTTTGGAAGAATCTCATTCACCACCTCGATCATCTCGTACATCACCTCGGTAGGCTCGCCTACGGCAAGACCGCCGATGGCATTTCCGTCGGCTCCCTTGTCGGCAATGTACTTGGCTGCTTCGCGGCGCAGCTCTGGGAAAGTACAACCCTGGACGATAGGGAAGAGGCTCTGCTGATAACCGTAGAGAGGTTCTGTCTCGTCGAAGCGCTTGATGCAGCGGTCGAGCCAGCGCTGGGTCATCTCCAGACTCTTCTTCGCATACATAAAGTCGCTCTGTCCGGGAGGGCACTCATCGAAAGCCATCATGATGTCGGCACCGATGATGCGTTCTGTATCCATCACGTTCTCTGGTGTGAAGAAATGCTTGCTGCCATCGATGTGGGAACGGAACTCGCAGCCCTCTTCTCTGAGCTTGCGGATTCCGGTAAGCGAGAATACCTGGAAACCGCCGCTGTCGGTGAGGATAGGACGGTCCCAGCCGTTGAACTTATGCAGTCCGCCTGCCGCCTTGATGACTTCGAGTCCCGGGCGCAGGTAGAGATGGTAGGTGTTTCCCAGGATGATCTGGGCCTTTACCTGCTGGCGCAATTCTTCGAAATGTACACCCTTTACGCTGCCCACAGTTCCCACAGGCATGAAGATCGGAGTCTTGATCTGTCCGTGGTCGGTGGTGATGATGCCGGTGCGAGCATCGCTTGCCTTATCTGTTACTTGTAGTTCAAATTTCATTTCTTTTCTTTTTTGTCATTTTCAGGAATGGTGAAGTCGATAGGGTGCTTTACCTTCTCGTCAGTGAGGGCAAACTCCCAGACATCTGCTACATCTTCTACGTAATGGAACTCTACGCCCTTGAGATACTTTTCAGGAATGTCGAGGATGTTCTTCTTGTTTTCCTTGCAGATCACGATGTCTGTAATGCCGGCACGCTTGGCTGCCAGGATCTTCTCCTTGATGCCTCCCACTGGGAGTACCTTGCCGCGAAGGGTAATCTCGCCGGTCATGGCTATGTTCTTGCGAACCTTGCGCTGGGTGATGGCCGAAGCGATACTGGTGGCAATGGTAATACCTGCCGAAGGACCGTCTTTTGGCGTTGCTCCTTCAGGTACGTGGATATGGATGTTCCAGTTTTCAAAGATGCGGTAATCCACGCCCAGCAGGTCGATATGCGCCTTGATGTATTCCAGGGCGATGACTGCCGATTCCTTCATCACATCTCCCAGGTTACCGGTCAGGGTAAGCTTGCCTTGTCTTCCCTTGCTCAGCGAGGTTTCGATAAAGAGAATCTCGCCGCCCACAGAGGTCCATGCAAGTCCTGTTACTACTCCTGCATAATCGTTGCCCTGATAGATGTCGCGGGTGAATGGGGCGGTGCCGAGAATCTCCTTCAGGTCTGCTGCGGTGATGGATGGCTTCTCCAATTCCTTGGAATAGGCGAGCTTGTAGGCCATCTTGCGCAGTCCCTTGTTGATCTGTTTCTTGAGCTGGCGCACACCGCTTTCTCGGGTGTAGTGCTCGATGATGCCCTCGATGGCTGCCTTGTTGAAGCTTACCTTCGGGGTGAATTTGTCGAGACCTGTATTCTCCAATTCCTTCGGAATCAGGTGGCGCTTGGCAATCTCTATCTTCTCCTCCGTAATGTAGCCGCCTACTTCGATGAGCTCCATTCGGTCGAGCAAAGGACGTGGGATTGAGCTGATGTCATTGGCGGTTGCGATGAAGAGAACCTTAGAGAGATCGTAATCCACATCCAGGTAATTGTCGTGGAAGGTGTTGTTCTGCTCTGGGTCGAGTACTTCAAGCAAGGCTGATGCTGGATCACCCTGGTGGTTGTTGGCTGAAACCTTGTCTATCTCATCGAGGATGAAGACTGGGTTGCTGCTGCCTGCCTTGAGGATGTTCTTGACAATGCGGCCAGGCATGGCTCCGATATAAGTGCGGCGGTGACCGCGAATCTCGGCTTCGTCGTGCAGACCTCCCAGAGACATTCTTACGTATTTGCGCTTCATGGCCTTGGCAATGCTCTTGCCCAGACTGGTCTTGCCGACTCCCGGAGGACCATAGAGGCAGAGAATCGGACTCTGCATTCCACCCTTCAGGGATCTTACGGCAAGATATTCCAGGATGCGTTCCTTTACTTTCTCCATGCCGTAGTGGTCCTGGTTGAGAATCTTCTGGGCATGAGACAGGCTGAGGTCATCCTCGGTGTATTCGCCCCAAGGCAAATCTACCAGCGTCTGCAGATAGTTGAGCTGGATAGGGTAGTCTGGGCTCTGAGGATGGATGTTGTCGAGTTTGGCCAACTCTTTCTGAAAAACCTTCTGGGTTGCCTCGTTCCATTTCTTGGTCTTGGCTTTTTCGAGCAGCTCCTTCTTTTCCGGACTGCTTTCGCCTTCGCCCAGCTCTTCCTTGATGTTCTTGATCTGCTGCTTCAGGTAATATTCCTTCTGCTGCTCGTCGAGATCAAACTGCGTCTTGTTCCTGATTTCATTTTGCAGGTAGAGCAGTTTCTGCTCCTTGTGCAAGGCCTTGAGTGCCTCTATCAGTCGCTCTGACAGCTTCTCCTGTTCCAGCATCTTGATCTTGTCTTCTGCCGTAAAAGGCAGGGAGGTGCAGATGAAGTTGCATTTCACGAAGCGATTGGTAATCTCATTGATCGCATAGACAGCCTCGTTGGGAATGTTCTCATTGTACTGAATGAATTTGATAGATTCCTCGAAGAAAGTTTGGGTCAATGCCTTGAACATAGGATCCTTGGCTTCCTTTTCGGTAGGCCAGGTCTCTGGCAGACTTTCTACATCTGCAAGATAGAATGGATCCTTATCTACTATCTTCTTCAGCTTGCATCGGCCTAAACCCTGCACGATGATGGTCTTCTGGTGCTCTTCGTTTGGCATGTTGATGACTCTCATCAGCTTGGCAAATGTTCCGGTTTCGTACAAGTCTTCCTGATTAGGTGAGTCTATGTCCGCATGCTTCTGGCAAAAGATGCAGAATACTGTTTCTGGATTTTGCTCCAGCATGTTTGCCAGCTCCTTGCTTTCCGTCCTGCCTATCAAGATAGGAGTAAGCACGGATGGAAAAACCACCAGGTCGCGAGTGCAGAGGGTAGGATAGATTCCTGCCTCCCTTTCTTGTATCAATACGGATGCATCGCCCTCAAAGTCGGCTATCATCTGGATTTGTGTATTCGAATTTCTGTTCATATTCTATTTGATAAACACTTTTTGGGGTGTATATGAATTTCTGTTCTATTTTGATAAACACTTTTTGGAGTGCATATTCTCTTGAATATATGCTTATAGGGTGCAAAGTTAGTGATTTTTGCCGAGAATCCCATCGTTTTTTCCGAAAATCACCTCTTTATTAGATATTATTATTAATATAAGCAAGAAGACTGTAATAAAATGCTGATTTTTGCGTTACTATTTTAAAAGTAAAACTATGACAGGATTTAAATTCAAACAATTTGAGATTCATCAGGATCGTTGCGCCATGAAAGTGGGAACGGATGGTGTGCTGCTGGGGGCATGGGCACCTGGCGGTAAACGCATATTGGATGTCGGGTCGGGTACCGGACTCATTTCGCTGATGATGGCGCAGCGCTTCCCTGAGGCGCAGGTGCTGGGTATTGATATGGACGGAGAGGCTTGTGAGGAGGCTGCTGAGAATGTGGCTGCAAGTCCTTTTGCCGATCGTGTCGAAATAGAGTGCTGCCGATTGCAGGACTATCATTCTGCGGAGTCTTTTGATGCAATCGTAAGCAATCCTCCTTTTTTCTTGAATAGCCTAAAAAATCCAGACAGTAAACGTACGATGGCCCGCCATACGGATAGCTTGCCTTTCAGAGATCTTTTCAGGGGAGCAAAAATGTTACTGGGTGATGATGGCGTCTTTTCCGTGATTGTTCCTTCTGAGGTTCTTGAGGTGGTTGTTTCGGAAGCTTGTATGCTAGGATTTTATCTTATCCGGCAGTGTGGCGTTAAGACTGTGGAGCGCAAACAGCCTAAACGCTATCTTCTGTCGTTTGCAAAGCATCGGTATAATGGTATGGAAAATACTATAAGAACAATGACCGATTCCGAGGGGAACCGGTCAGAGTGGTATGCGAAAATTACGGAAGAATTCTATGTTTGGTAAGGGCTAGAGGTTCAGCTTTCTCTGTACGAGCTTGCTGATGGCTCCTACTCGTTTGCTTTGGCGCTGGATGTCTTTGTGAATGTCATCGCGTACAACATTGATGTCGTTGAAGAAATCGGCAAAGGCTGATTGGATGACGTTCGGCTTGCGCACACTCTTGTCTGCAAACGGATTTACAATCATCTTGATGCCTTTTTCTTCCATGTGCACATCTATGTCGGCGCCGGTCATCACAGGGTCGCCATCATAATGGATGACACCCGGCTTGCTGCGGGTGATGTGGAGCTTCTTGCACCGGAAAGACTTGATCTTCGAGTTTTTGTCGAGGGTCTTGTTGAACATGTCGAAACTAACCTGTGAAGCTTCGATGACATCAAACGGTTCCATGATGACCACATCCATCAATCCATCGCTCATAGATGCCTGTGGGGCAATATAGGCGTTGTTGCCGTATTGGGAAGCGTTGGCACATGAGATGAGAAACGCTTTATATTGTTTTGTTCCTGTCTCATCCTCCAGAGTATATGTTTCAGGCTCATATTTTAAGCCTTCTCTCAGGATGTTCTCTGCATAGCTGATCGGTCCACGCTTTCCACTTTCTGCAAACTTCATACTGACAAAGGCGTCGAAGCCCATTCCGCAAGTGCAGAAGAATGGGTATTCGTTGATGACTCCGTAGTCTAGGTCGTGTATTTCGCAGGCGTTGATGATCTCAATGCTCTTCTTCAAGTTCATTGGCAACAGCAGGTGGCGCGCCAGGCCGTTTCCTGAGCCGCAAGGCAGAATGCCTAATGCTGAGTCGGAATGGACGAGGGAACGGGCTACCTCGTTTACAGTGCCATCGCCACCTACAGCCACCACGATGTCTGCGTGGTTGTCTCTGGCTTCGGCTGCCAGTTCTGAGGCGTGTCCTGGTCTTTCAGTCATTTTTATCTCGTACTCGAACTGCTCCTTGTCCAAAGTAGAATCTATCAAACTGGGAACCGCCGCTTTGCTGCTGGTTCCAGAAATCGGGTTCATGATGAAAACTATCTTTTTTTTCATATCTTAGTCAAGAAATTGTATTTTAAATTGCAAAAGTAATAAAAATCCCTAAAATGGCAAGAAATATCTACTAAAAAAAGCATAAAAGTAAACTTTCTTAGGAAAAAAGCGGTTTTATTAATCTTTTTTTGTATCTTTGCAGCCTGAAACTAGAAAATAAATTAAAATAGAAATAAAGTACACCTATTATAATGGGACAATTACAAGAAAGATACAAGAATTATCGTGTACCTCAGAAGTATATGGAAGCCGGTGTGTATCCATACTTCCGTGAGATCACAAGTAAGCAGATGACAGAGGTAACTGACATCGATGGTCATAAGATCCTGATGTTCGGTTCTAATGCTTACCAGGGTTTGACTAATGATCAGCGTGTTATCGATGCAGCTAAGGCTGCTCTTGACAAGTACGGCTCAGGCTGTGCTGGTAGCCGCTTCCTCAATGGTACACTCGATTTGCATGTGCAGCTCGAAAAAGAGCTTGCTGAGTTTATGGGCAAGGATGAGACATTGTGCTTCTCTACTGGTTTCTCTGTAAACCAGGGCGTGTTGGCATGTGTTGTAGGCCGCGGTGATTATATCATCTGTGACGACCGTGATCATGCCAGTATCGTAGATGGCCGTCGTCTTTCATTCGCTACCCAGCTTCACTACAAGCACAACGATATGGAAGATTTGGAGCGCGTGCTCTCTAAGCTTCCTGAGGATGCAGTCAAGCTCATCGTTGTGGATGGCGTGTTCTCTATGGAGGGCGATTTGGCTAACTTGCCAGAAATCGTGAAGTTGAAGCATAAGTACAACTGCTCTATCATGGTAGATGAGGCTCATGGCCTTGGCGTGTTTGGTAAGCAGGGACGTGGTGTCTGCGATCATTTCGGTCTGACCGATGAGGTAGATCTCATCATGGGTACCTTCTCTAAGAGTCTGGCATCTATCGGTGGTTTCATCGCATCAGATAAGGATACCATCAACTTCCTCCGTCACAACTGCCGTACTTACATCTTCAGTGCATCTAACACTCCAGCTGCAACTGCTGCAGCTCTCGAGGCTCTCCATATCATCCAGAAGGAGCCTGAGCGTTTTGAGAATCTTTGGGATGTTACCAACTATGCTTTGAAGCGTTTCCGTGAGGAAGGTTTCGAGATTGGTGAGACTGAGAGTCCTATCATTCCTCTCTACGTTCGTGATGCAGAGAAGACATTCGTTGTTACCAAGCTGGCTTATGATGCAGGTGTGTTCATCAATCCTGTTATCCCACCAGCATGTGCTCCTCAGGACACATTGGTGCGTTTTGCTCTTATGGCTACTCATACAAGAGAGCAGGTAGAGAAGGCTGTTGAGATCTTGAAGAAGATTTTCGTAGAGGAAGGCATCATCAAGGCGTAATAGCAAAACAATGCGGTTGCTGAAAATTCATCAATCGCCATATATAATAAGGTATAAAGGGGCAATTTCTTCGGAAGTTGCCCTTTTTTTAGGAAAAAACTGAATAAATGCATATTTTTACAAAAAAAGTTGCTGAAAAATTTGGTGGAATAAGAAAAATGTTGTACCTTTGCACCCGCAATTCAGAAATGATGCTTACTGCAAAGAAGTAATTTCGTTATGAGAAGAAAGCGGGGTGTAGCGCAGCCCGGTAGCGCTCCTGTTTTGGGAACAGGTGGTCGCAGGTTCGAATCCTGTCGCCCCGACTTCAAATCTCTGATGGTAAATTGCTCTAGTATAAGCGGGGTGTAGCGCAGCCCGGTAGCGCTCCTGTTTTGGGAACAGGTGGTCGCAGGTTCGAATCCTGTCGCCCCGA
>ENA-UERK01001895-UERK01001895.1-human-gut-metagenome-genome-assembly--contig:-NODE-1895-length-14449-cov-9.085026_pt1 | contig 14449 bp, 15 predicted proteins | sample MGYA00242957_ERZ507957 | MGnify/ENA primary metagenome ERZ507957 (study PRJEB26167, sample SAMN06115538) | human gut metagenome | host: Homo sapiens | place: China:Heilongjiang | collected 2015-11-06... | reverse complement strand
GCGATTGGCAACCTTAAATTCCAACTCCGGTAGCTCCCACACCTTCAAGAGACCTTGTCTGTCTTCACAGAACTTGAGCCCCTTGAGCGCCCCCGGTCCCTGATCTGCCAGGCCATACACCTCCCCCATATACTGACAAGCCCTGCACTCCTTGCTGAAGGCCTCCACTTTGTATTGATCGAACACCTTCTTTCCGCTGTGCTTGAACGCCTCGATGTCGTCTGAGGGGTATTCTGCTGCCATATCGGCATGATCATCGAACCGCTTGCGGTTGTGCTGGTACCAGTTTATCGCCTCCAGGGTGGCTCCCCTCTCCCATAACCACCAATCATACGCTCCATAGTTGGCCCTGTTGTTCCGATTCTCGTAGATCGCCTGAGCAAACCGATAGGGATCCGCAAGTGGCAGTTCGTACATCTCGATATCGAACCACGGCACAAAGAGCGGCTCTTTGTCACTCTCGCCCCGTTTGGCCCGCTCCCACTCCTGGTGAAAATAGTTACCCGTACCGTTGGCTGTACTCTCGTAGATCTCCATCGTCAAAGGAGCAAACAGCACACCGGAGCAGGCCGAGCGCACAATCTGTTCGGGGGTTTTATTCTCCGTCTTCACCCAGAAGGCCACCTCCGTACAGTGCACCAAGGCGCTATCGCCACCACGCGCACTATCGGGCTTTTCGGCCGAACCCACCTTGATTTTACAGTTGCGCTGCGGCACGATATCGATATTTTGTGCCCCCTCAAAGGCGGTCAGCTTCTTCTCGCCCGGCTCAAAGTCCTCTAACTCCTCGTGCAAGAGCCACAGCGGGTAGTTGTCAATCAGCGTAGAGAACATGCCCTTCACCTCTAAGGCGGCATCGCGCACCTGAGCGACAATCAGTGAGTTCCAGCCCGTCTTGTGTACCAACTGAATCCAAGCCATATAGACCTGCACCGCTGTGGAGCCGCCCCACTGCCGTGCTTTGAGCAGAATCAGGCGAATCGGGCGACCCTCCAAGCGCATCTTCTCGAGGGCTGCGATCAACTTACGCTGAGCCCGGTTCAACTTGAAGGGGATAATATCTCCACCCGATTTCGGCTTGATCTTGACAAAGGCAAAGGCCCAAAAGCAGAAGTCATGGCGGATGCGCAGCCGGATCATCTGCCGGATCACCTTTTCGCGCACCTCCTCCCCCATCTCTCGGGAGAGATACCTCCGGACGAAGGCCTCGATCGAGCCGCATTCCGCCAACTTATCAATCAGAGGCTCCCGGCGCATCTCGACGGGGATATACTGCTGCGGGAAGAGATAATCCTTCAGCTGAAACAGGACCCGCTCCCCGGGGGCTCCTGCTCCGGTCAAGGGGTCAAAAGGAGAATATTTCTCATGATGTCGTTCGGTATTTTCAGCCAAAAGTTGATCGATAGTCATCTGCCCAACGAATAAAGAAATGATACACCAAGGCGACAAGCCATCCGCCCAGCAGGGCAACCCCATGCAGGGCTGCATTGATCTGCGAGAATAGGGCCCCCAGTGCAACAGAGAGCAGAACCACGCCCCATGTTTTGAGGCTGCGGCAACGGTTCAGACGAAAGCCCACCGAGGCAAAGACAACACCCGAGGCCCCCACGGTTGGGGTATCGGAGATAGTGATCAGCGCAGCCAACAGCGCCACCCCATAGAGCGACGCTGCCACCACAAAGGGGTGATCGGAACGAAACTGCCACACCACGTACACCGATAAAGCGTTCCCCAACAGATGGAACAGGTTGGCGTGAAAAAACATATACACGGCGTAGTGCCATAGAGGCCCGCCACTTACCGCTCCCACCTGCTCCGGTGGTAGGGGCAATAGGTAGAGAGCCAGCAGCAGGGCTATGAACGGGACTCTGAGCTGTTGCATTGTTTACGGCGTTTTCGGATGTGGTGCATGATCACAATGGCGCTCTGTGGCGTCATGTAGAAGGAGGGGGCGGGCTGCTCGACCACCATCTGCACCACCTCCACTAAAGGTAATTGTCGATATGGGGGACGTTCTCTGAGCAGGTGCACACGCCGATAGATTTCGCGGAACATAATCCGCTTGTTGCGCATCATCCCCTCTAAGCGATTTCCCTGCTCCATGCTGGATATGACTCGCATGGCCCGCTCCGGTGAGACCCAAAATCTCGACGAGGGGGAGTTCACCACACGGCACATCACCTCCCTCAACCGGATAGGGCCGGAGGTCAGTGCAATCTGACGCCGGTAGGCGTTCAATAAGTCCTGATCGCGTTCGGAACGGTATTCGAAAACCCTGCGTATCGGCATGTAAAACAGCTTAATACACAAAGTTACCTGAACAAATGGGGAAGGCTGACTGCCTTCCCCTCTTTATATTCACATTATATTATTGATATACAGGACCGAGCAGCTTATAAGGTAGGATTCTATCACAAAATTAACAGATGTACTTTTCGAGGCAGGCCCCCATCTATTTTTGCTTCAGGAACAACAGCCAAAAACGCTTAAAACAAGCTCATTATGTATAAAGAGGAAAATAGCAGGATGACTCCACCTGAAGGGATCATCGCCCAAAGTGAAACCCCATCCAAAAAGGAGTTGATCATCGCCCGCCTCAAAAAGAGCCACCCGGACGAGGATTTCGAAGATGACGAAAAGATCTACAACCGTATCGCCGAAGATTTCGACACGTACGAAAAGGATATTGCCGAACGGAAAAAAAATGACGAGGCCATCACCAATCTATTTGCTTCGGATCCTCGCTCTGCCGCTTTTCTTATGAACTGGCGCAAAGGGGAAGATCCCGTCGTGCAGCTCATCCGAGCCTTTGGCGATGACTTCCGCGAAGCGTTGGACGACCCCGACATGCAGGAGAAATTTGCCAAAGCTCGCCAGGAGTACCTCGCCCGCCAGATGAAAGAGAAGGAGCTTGAAGAGCAGGCACAAACCAATTTGGCCACATCACTTGACAACTTGGAGAAGGTGCAGCAGCAGGGCGGCTACACCGACGAACAGGCCAACGAGGTATTTGAGCGCTTTGCCCAGATTGTGGATGATGCCATCCTCAGCAAGGTGGCCCCAGAGACCTGGCAGGTGATGTTCAAGGCGATGAACTACGATAAAGATCTGAGCACGGCCGCCATGGAGGGCGAGGTGCGCGGACGCAACGCCAAGATCGATGCCAACAAACGGAAGATGACCCTCCCTGAGGGGGTACCTCCCATGTTGGGCGGAGAGGGCAGCGACGTGCGACCACCCAAACGCCCCGACTATGGAGCCTTGGATCGCTTCGCTACCGATGAAGATATATGGACTCGCGGGCGCATGAACAGAATCAAGCGCAGCTAACAAAACTCAATTCAATAACTATCAAACTTAACAAAATCAGGTATGAAAAATTTCAAATGGAGCTATTTGGGTAGCTTGGTACTGTTTCTGATGGCACTGGTATGCGGTGTCACCCAGGGCGTCTGCATGGCGGATGCCGTCATTGCAGACCTTCCCGATGCCGGTAAAACCGTCTCTCGAAACGAGGGAGGTCTGACCGAGACCGTCGGTCGAGAGGCCATCCCGGAGATGTATCTCTCCGACATCGACAAACGAATTACACGCATTCGCCCCATGGCCACCCCTATCGATCAGATCTCGCGCTATGGCAAGGCGATCGAATGCGACTCAATGGAGGTAAAATACTACTCTGTCGGCACCAAACCGATCAAGACCACCGTGAAGACCGCCTTCGAAAAACAATCCAGCGGCACCTCGACCACCTTGGAGGTGACCGACGCATCAATGTTCGATGAGTCTGACACCATTCGCGTGGTAGGCATCAAAGGTTACATCAACGGCGAAGAGAGCCAACCCAGCACGGAAGATCTGATGTTGCATGTGATCGGGGCCAGCGACTCAAACGGCCAGCCGGTAGTCTATGCAGTGAACGGCCTCAAGGCCAGTGACGGACAGCCCACCATGCTGCCGGCCATCGCTCAGGATACGGTATTGATTCGTTTGGGCAAGGCCTGCGCCGAGCTGGATGCCCAGACCGCCGTATTCTCCAACATTCCGACCCCGGAGACGCAGTATTGCCAGAACTTCATGATGCAGGTTGAACAGTCCACCTTCGACAAAATCGCACTCAAAGAGGTGGATTGGACCTTCAGCGATCTGGAGGAGGACAGCGTTTACGACATGCGTTTGGGTCAGGAGAACTCCTTCCTGTTCGGCGTCAAGGGCAAGATCAAACATCCGCGCAAGAAGAACAACACCTGGTTCACCGAAGGTATTTGGTGGCAAGCCGGCAAGGATATCACGCTCGGCACCTGGGACAGCGACAAAAGCGAAGCTGTCGTCTCGGACGATGAGCTGGTAGATCTGGCGAAGGATCTCTTCACCGGCACCGGCGTGGGCAACAAACGCAAGGTGCTCTTCGCCGGCTCAAACCTGCTGGCTGCCCTGAGCAAAATCACCTCCGAAAAGTTCCGCCTGAAGGAGAGCGTAGAGGTGTGGAACCTCAAATTCAAATCCTTCGACACCGACTTCGGAGAGGTACTGGTGATGCATCACGAACTGTTCGACCAAAATGGCATGGCCGACTACGGATTGGCCATCGACCCCACCTACTTGACCAAGAAGGTACACATCAACTGGGAACGGAACGTTCTCGATCTGAAGAGTGCAGGTATCCGCAATACCGATGCTACCGTATTGCGGGAGGTGTGCTGCTTGTATCTCCGTTACAAAAAAGCCCACGCGCGCATCAAACTCGCAACGGCCTAAACGAAGTTCCTTTCTCTTGTTCGAGCCCCTTCCCAACAGTGGGGAGGGGCTTATTTGATACCATTCAACCCAAAACAGACTATGAGAATCAAATACAAAAGCCATTCCGACATCTCGTTCAATATCCGGATCGATGGCAAACGTCGTCACATCCGTTTTGAATCGCTCTCCACGGGAGGATCAATCTACATCACAGGCGATCAGCAGGAGATCGAACAGCTCAACCACCATCCCGACTGTGGAGTGTTGTTTACGGCCGAGCCCCTCGAGTCCACCCCCAACGAGCTCCCCGCATCGGATCCAGCCATCGAGACCCCCTCTAACGAATCCGAAGCGCAGATCTATGCTGAGGTGACCTCCTTGTCCGATGCCAAACACATACTCAAAGAGCGAGGCGTGCCAACCACACAGCTGCGCACCCGTTCCGGCCTACTCGAGGCTGCCAAAAATCAAGGTATCTCCTTCCCCAATTTACAGTAGCCATGCAATATCTGCTCGAAGGCATCCTCTCCGATGTGCGCATAGCGCTGGACGAAAACGAGATGACGGCCGACCTGATTCGTGACATCAACACACTATCGCTCAACGACATCATCCGCCAAAAGGTCGTCGATGCCGTTCGTACCGTGTCGCTCAACGCTTCGGCCGATCTGATGGGAGATGCCCCCTCCATAGCCTCGGAGATCACCTGGAGAGGGAATGTCGCTACGCTCCCCCTACCCGACGACTTTTTACGCTTGGTGATCTTCAAGATGAGTGATTGGACCATTCCGGTGTTGGCTGCCATCACCGACTCTTCGCCCACCTATTTGCAGCTGCAGTGCAAATGGGCCGGCGTGCGAGGCAACGACGAGCGGCCGATTGTCGCCGTCGTGCAATCCCCCGAAGGATACCGACTGGAGGCCTACGGCTCAAAAGATGAAACCGTCCAGATTGAAATGGCCAAATACAACCCGATACCGCAAATCGAAGAGAATAAACTCTCCTTCTGCAAGCTACTCTATCCGGCAGTCATCTACCAGACGGCAGGATTGACTGCAGCCACCTTCGGAGAGGAGCGGGCCACCACACTGATCGAACTGTCTAAATCCTATTGGACCAAATAAACCATGCCAACAGCCAAAGTAAGAATCGGAAACGATGTCCGTTTGGTCTGGGCTCTTTACAGCGCCGACCAACCGCTCTCCTTCGACAACTGTTCAGAGATCGAAGTAGAACTGTATTGCAGTCGTAAACAGCTAACCATCAAGCCGGACTACACCATCAGCGGGAATAAGATTATCATACTCTTTCCCGCCAGCAGTCAGCAGACAATTGGAATCTGGGATGCCCGGCTGCGCTACAAGCAGCCCAGCCTGGCCGACCCCGACACGCTGCTCACATACACTCACAACACGTGCGCCGTCTTTGAGTTAGTCGAGTGCTCTTCTGAGGCCAACGACATCGGCACTGATTACGTGGATGAGCAGGGCAACAGGATTACCATCTCTTCGGTTTACATCTCCTCCTCACTGGATCGCATCACCTCGGCCGACGAGTGGATACTCGTCCAAGCCAAAGATTACACCGATCAACGGGAGCAGATCATCCGCCAGGACTTTGCAGCGGCCGATCAGGTGATTTTGGACTCTGCGAAAGCCTATACGGATGAACGAGAAGAGGTTATCCGCCAGGACTTTGCCCAGGCCGACACGGTAGTTCTCCAAGAGGCACAAGCCTACGCCGATCAAGGAGATAGCACCACTTTAGCCAATGCTCAAAGCTATACTTCCCAACGCGAAGAGAGCATCCGAACAGATTTCGCCGCTGCCGATCAATATGTGTTGTCACAAGCCAAAGAGTATGCCGATACCGTCAAAGATTGGAATGACGAAGACAACCGCAAAAAGATCTGGACCGGCTCTCAAGACGAATATGACGCTCTTCCTACCAAAGACCCCAACACCATCTACCTGACCGACGACCATGCGGTAACTGTCACCCCGACCTCTCTGTCGTTCTACGTCGATCAAACCTCTAGAACGCTAACCATCAACTGTGAGGCCAACGATCAATGGGTTGTAACGCCAGAACTTCCCGACGATTGGCAGGTCTCGCCGCTCTCGGGAACCGGTCCGGGAACCATCACCGTAACCGCCACCGCAAACAGCACCTCCACTCCACGCAACGGATCGCTTGCCATCTCCAGCGGTGGTCTTTCGATCCACGTCCCATGCCATCAACCGGGCATACCTAAAAGAGACACCTTCCACCTGGTACTGGACAACAAGTTTTACGATCAAGGGATTGTCAGAGTCATGACAAGAGACGGAGAACCAGTGCAGGACTATTTAGAAATTATAGGTGAAGCAGGTGGCGGTTTAACTCCAAAAACACCTTGGACAATACAGATGCTTCCCGGGAATACTGACGGCCAGACCTCTGTGGGGGGAGCCGTAGATAGTGCGAGAATTTTGTCGGTGAATAAGGATTACACAGGTTCGTATAAGGGCGATTCTGCCGATTACACTTGGGATAACTTCTGAAAAACAAAATGATATGGCTATTTATATAGGTGACAAAAATATTACTGAGGTAGCGGCTGGTAACGCTTTGGAATCTGCAAAGCAGTATGCCGATCAGGGCGATACTTCGACCTTGACACAAGCCAAAACATACACCAATGAACGAGAAGAGAGTATCCGGACCGATTATACTGAGGCCGATGCCACAACTCTGCAAAGCGCCCAAGCTTATGCCGACAACAATAAGGTGGATAAAACCGCTATTGGCGTTGCCGGCGGTGTGGCTGAGCTGGATGACAACGGATTAATTCTCTCCTCTCAGCTCCCATCCTATGTGGATGATGTCTTGGAGTACGACTCTCTAGGCAGCTTCCCGGCCTCTGGCGAAGCTGGGAAAATCTATGTAGCCAAAGACAGCAACCTCACCTATCGGTGGAGTGGATCGGGCTATGTGGAGATTTCGCCCTCCTTAGCTTTGGGGGAGACCTCCTCAACAGCCTATCGAGGAGATCGAGGCAAAACAGCCTATGACCACTCACAGATCAAAAGCGGAAACCCCCACGGAACCACATTCGCCAGTCTGCCGGACAAACCCAATGCCCTGCCCGCAAACGGTGGAAATGCCGACTCCTTCACAGACCAGGCCGGAACCGGTAACAAAAAGATCTGGACCGGAACTGAAGATGAACTCGCCCTGATCTCGTCTCGAGACGCAAATACCATCTATTTGGTCTTCAAAAACGAGTCGGATTTTCTGTCGGTATCCCCCAATACCCTCTCCTTCTCTGGCATGCCGGAGGATCGCAGCATTCAGATCAAATGCAACCCTTCGCTCCAATGGAGTATCGTTGGTCTGCCCGAGGGGTGGACTGCCACCCCGACCTCTGGGGTCGGTCCCGCCACGGTAACCATACACGCAACAAAGTCAGAGACAGCTTCTGAGGGATCAATCTCCGTCAGCGGTGGAGGCATGACCGCATCAGTGAACTACACACAAGCCGCATTCCAACGTCAAACCGTTTACTTGGTATTGGTGAAATCACAAAACGGATGTAACGTCATACTCTCCTTTAATCGGGATTCCGTTGATCGTCCTGTAGAGGCGGCATCAAATGTCAGCTTCTTGTACGACTCTGCCACCCACACCTCTGCATACCAATACACAATCGAAAAGGGGAAAGACCGATGGGAAAACAGCTCCACAGACTACATCGAACAGGGCACACCCTACCCGGAAAATGCTTCCATCTGGTTTGAGGGCGAAAATCCCCAGGATGAGCTTTACACCTATGAAATCGGAGACACACTGACACAACAATGATCATCATCGGAACCAATAATATCGCCGCTGCATACGTAGGTGCAACGGCTGTCGAAAAGGCATACGTCGGCAACAACCAGATCTACCCCAATACCTCGCTGACTCTGTCTGCCTCTGAGCTGTCATTTGCCGCTGCGGGGCAAAGCCTGACATTGGATATTGTTGTGGATGAAAATAAGCCCTGGACCATCACAGCTCCCAACGATTGGCAGGTATCACCGCTCTCGGGCACCGGCCCGGCTTCCATAACCGTAACCGCTGCAAACAACACTTCCGCAAACAAACGGTCCGGAACCCTCATGGTATCCAGTGAACAAGACGCTGCAACATGCACCCTCACCCAAGAGGCGGGAGTCAAGGTTTTTTCGGAGGTTACCATATCTGCGTTTAGTTACCCAGACATATTGGCCAAGGGAGGGTCTGTCGCCCCGAAACTGAACTATACGCAGGCCTGGACCTGGAACGCTGTCGCCGGAAGTGGAGGTAACATAACCACTGGAGCCACAGTAGTATACACTGGCGATAATGTGGATACGCAAGGAAACGTAACAGCCCCCTCTAAAGAGCTGGTGATCTCCGACCGGTCCAAGGTGACTACCGTCTCAGTCTCTGTCACCCTGAACGGCAAATCCACTACTGCACAGGCTGACATTTATCAAGAGGCCAACACCCGAGCGTTAACCTCGGTTGAAATCAGACAAAATGGCGGTGGAGCGGATCTAACGACGCAGTTCTCGGCAGCCGGAGGATCGGGTTATTATGCTCCTTATGGCACCTACACCTATACCTCGGGAAGTACGAAATGGGTGGAATTGGATACTCAAACCACATTGAGCAGTTGGTCTATCGATCAGTCGTGGATCACCCTTTCTGCTCATCCAACTTATGGATGGACAGTCATTGCCAATGCTGCCAATAGAGGCACAACCGCAGGAAATCAAAGAACAGCTACACTCAAACTGTCTGTAGGCAGCTTATCGGATAGTATCATCTTGACCCAGGAGGCTAATACCAGATATGATAAACGCACAGTATTACATTTTGATAATTTAGCTGGACCTACTTCAAAAACGGTTAGTGCAGCAGGTGGTGAAGTCTTCTTATCAGTAGAATTAATCAGAGGATTCTCATCAGGAGCGGAAGGAGATCCTTATGATGTAACTAATTCTTCAAACATAACTGTCACTGGCACTGGATTTTATATTCAAAGTGGTAGATTAATTGTTAGTAGTAGAGGTACAGAAATAGGACCAATAAGGACAGGTACATTAAAAGCTATCTGGAATGGACTTACTTCTCCTGATACAATATGTACGCAAGAAGCCAACGAACAGAAACAAACCGCTTGCAGCATTGAAATCGACCATGATTATCAAGATCCGTTGGGATACAATAACACCAATGTTCCTGCAGCTGGAGGACGAGTATGTATCGTTGGGGTACGTCATTACTCTTACACCTCCGGTGCTACCAGTCAGATTGAATATGACAGCTTTACGCTGAATTGCAATCAAAGTTGGTGTGTCTCAGATGATGCGTCTAACTTAACAATATCAAGTAGAGGCACGGTTACGGGATCAGATCGATCAGCGACAGTTTATTGGCAAGATGGATCCTGCAAATCCAATGAAATGACCATCACACAAAAAGCCAATCAAGAAGCAAGCTATTCCATTTATGGAGGTGTTGAGTCTAAAACACCAACCGGAGGTGCTAATGATTGGATGTCAGCGGGAGGCGGCACATTTACGTTCTTCACCCAATTAAAAGTTACATATTCTTCAGGGAGTACCGAAGAGAGGTCTGTAACCCAAAACACAGAATACGTGATGGATTCTGGAGGTTACGCTACGGTAACCGGCAACAAAGCGACTATTCCTGGCAGAGGAATTACTATTGGGAATGCACGATATTGTGGTTTTACACAACGTTATAGCATCGGAGGAAAGACCTACACCAGTTGGTTCAATACAGCGCAAAACGGGAACTATGTTGAATCTATTAAAGGGTCGGTCGGAACATTTAGTTATCCTACGATTGGGGCCGGTGCTACAAGTGCTACGCCGGACCTCTCAGCAGGATTTGGCATATTGTTTACCTTTAGCAGTGGCAGTACCTCTTCAAGTGCTCCTGCCTCCACCTACGGAACCTTATCCGTCCCCTCGAGCTTTAAATTGTCTGCCTCTCAGAATGGGTTTACCGCAGTGAATGCAAGCACCGGGGTCCTCACAGCTACTAACCGAGGAACAACGATTGGAGAGGCAAGAACCTCCGGAACAGTTACAAGAACCCTCACAGCCACATGGACCCCAACAAGTTCGTATAACACCGCCGGAACAAAAACTTCTACCTGGAGCACTACGGCGACTTGTACGCAGGCTGCAAATACTCTTACGTGGAATACTCCTACTATTTCAAGAACCACTCCTGTATCTATGCCAGTAGGGGGAGGTACTAATAATGTAGCAACTGGATTGACTTATTCTCAGACTGGACAATACTCAAGCGGATCCCCTGCTTCTGCAAGTTCAGGAGGATCTTTGTCTTACTCTGTTGTAACCGCTAAAACTGGATTTAGCTTGTCGGGTTCTACTGTTACTGTAACAAATAATACTTCAACCTCTGCTCGTAATGGATTTGTTGTTAGGATTACTTTAAAATTAAATAATAAAACTGCTACAAAAGATATAACTTATAATCAACCAGCAGGATATTATACTTATTCAAATCCAACAGTTAATTTATCTTATCCAATTATATCAGCTGCAGGAGGAACAGTAAATCCATCATTAAGTTATTCACAAACTTATGGCTGGAATGGAGCTACGTCGGGTGCTGGTACAATTACAAGTGGTGGTACTATATCGTACTCAGGTACTTCTGTAAATACTTCGAATGGATCTGTTACAGCGGGTTCTAAGGGCATGACTGTGTCTGGTGTTACAACTGTAACAACTGCTACAGTTTCAGTATCTTTAAATGGGAAAAAAGGTAGTAAATCAGTTACAGTTCAGCAGGCCGCTAACTCCCTAAAGAGTTATAGCAATATCCTTATCAATCAATTTGGTTATGAAAATATCCCATATTCGGGGGGAACTTCTTCACCCGTAATGGATATAACATACGATGTCACTTATGACTCTGGAACATATCGTGATGAACATGGATTGCCTTCAGGATATTCCCGCACCTTCACCATCTCTGGATCAGGTTTTTCAATTAACGCCTCTTCTGGAGTCGTAACGGCTCAAGCTAATGCAACTACAAATACCCGCAGTGCAACTGTAACCGCTACGATAAAAAATAGCTCAGGCACATCTATCACATCTGCTACCACCAAAATCACCCAAGATGCAAAACCTGGACCCGTGGATATTTACATTATCACCTCGTTTAATTACGCCACCTCACAGATCCAAATCAATTTCAGCTCCGCTCCCCAAGACACCTTCTTCATCAAATTCATGGGATATGATCAATTTGGAGGCATCTGGGAATATACTACCGGTATTGTTCCCAGCTCATCAACCTCTGTCCTATTCTCACCTCCAGGATACTCTATATCTGATCAATTTAGTATTGAAGGGATTGGTTCAAGTGAATATACAATCTCACCATCATCTCCTTACGAAACCTCTAACGCTCGGTACTATTGGTCAAGTGGAATGATAACTATGGTATAACCTAAACAGATAACCTTATGACAAAAGAGAATCTTTGGCAAGTCATCGTCGGGATGGTGGTGGCTGCCCTTAGCACTGTAACGCTCAATATGGGTGTTTTTGCGCTGATCCCACTGCTGATCGTAGCGATCACCTGGGGTGGTGTCAAGCAAAGCACCGGGAAAGAGTACAAAAACGCTAAAGGCGAATACGAAAAACCGAAGTTTTGGAAAGACTTTGTACCGGTAGTCGCTGGAGGAATCGTTATGTGGCTGATTTCAATTTTGTAGAAAGTATGGTCGGGGTTCCCGACCTACTTTTAACATACTTACCCAACATGTATGGACTGGACAACTATCATTATAACCATTCTCACGCTGCTCATCAGTAATGGCGGATTGGTCACGTTGGTCACGCTGCGCGAAAAGAAAAATGCCGCCTTTTTGGATAATATCAGCAAGTTGATCGACCAGTGGCAAGAGGTGGCAAATGACCGAAAGCTGCGGGCAGATGAGCTGAAATCTGACCTCGACCGCAAGGATGCAAAAATCGACTCCCTCTATGCCGAAATCGCTAAACTGCGTGGCGAGTTGGATCACACCCGAACCTCCGAAGCGGTGGCAAGAATGCTGAAATGTGAAAATACAGCATGTCTCGACAGAAAACCTCCTTTTGGAAGTGTTGAAATTAAGATCGCTAAAACTGTTGACAAATGAAATATTTTACCATCCACGAATTGACACAATCGGACACAGCACTGCAAAAGGGCATTGATAACACTCCTCCGCCTGCTATTAAAGTTAAACTGACATCGCTGATCAATAACCTGCTCGATCCGATCCGTGAGGCATGGGGTAGCCCCATCTCTGTGAACAGTGGGTACCGGTGCCCGGTATTGAATAAAGCAGTTGGAGGGGTTTCCACCAGTCAGCACCAAAAGGGCGAAGCGGCCGATATTACCGTGGGATCCCCAGAACTGAATCGACAACTATTCGATTTGATTGCTAAAGGTGATTTCGACTTTGACCAACTGATCGACGAAAGCAACTATAGTTGGGTACATATCTCCTACGCAACCGGAAAAAATCGACATGCAATCTTACACCTCAAATAAGCAAGTCACAGGTTCTTTGACATATTGGTTACCGCAATACGTAAATGGATAACAAATTCTATGTAGCCACACCATTCTTTTTCATTCACCACTCTATAAGTGGCATGATTAATGTTTGAATGATTATAATTTGTTGATAAAAATTTTGTCATTATCTTTGTAGTGTATTTATTCCATAATCGCATATATTTTTAATATGCATATTACAAAAAAGTCTGAATTAAACGCAGAAGCAGCTAACACACTGATTGCAAACGGACTTTATGCCCCATCCATTCATTGCATGTATTATGCTTGTTATCAAAAATCTATGTGCATATTGAAAAATAATGGTGTGGATTATGAGACCCAAAAACAAGAAGCTACAAAGAATCACCAAGATTCCCATAATTATACGATAAATCAAGTATGTACTATCGTTACAGATCAGATTACATATAGTCGTTGTATGAGAAAACTGAAAAGATTACGCAAAAAGTCAGATTATGAGAATGCGGACATCGTTCCTGTAGAAGCAACTTCCGCTTATGGTTGGATGCAAGACGTATTATCCATACTCGTACCTTAAATAATTCATTATGACACCTAAAGAATTCATCATAAATAGACTCAGCAAAATTAGAGATGCAATAACAGGGATTAGTTTTACCTACATCTACGAAAAAAATATAGATTATCACACGATTCTTGTAGAACCAGTGGATATTTATATGAATAATGAGTCTTACAAAACCCTTGAAATGGAGTTTGTGTCGGATTTTTGTAAGAATTTTCCAGAATTAGACATTGTGGTATCTGAAACTGTTCCTTATATTAAGGCAGAGAATGTCATAATCAAATTGGGATCCCAAAATCTCCGTTGGGACAACAGTGACAGTCTCTCATACAATAACGCCCTACATCAAATGCTGTGGAATTATGATTACGCTTTAGCAGCTTAAAATATGGAACAAATTGCTCAATTCAGATTCGAGGGATATAAGATAGTTAAATCCCTTTTAGAGATAAAGAGTACCGATATATCTAAAGATTTATAGCTTAATTTTGACTTGTCTGGTATTGACAATCGCTCTGAAAGGACTTTTAAGTT
>ENA-UERK01001890-UERK01001890.1-human-gut-metagenome-genome-assembly--contig:-NODE-1890-length-14462-cov-3.764616_pt1 | contig 14462 bp, 10 predicted proteins | sample MGYA00242957_ERZ507957 | MGnify/ENA primary metagenome ERZ507957 (study PRJEB26167, sample SAMN06115538) | human gut metagenome | host: Homo sapiens | place: China:Heilongjiang | collected 2015-11-06... | reverse complement strand
TTGGTTGTTTGTGTCTTCTTAACGGCTGCAAATAAAGTAAAATAATTTGGAATTTGCAAATAATTAGGGTAAAAAATATATTGCTATATGGTAAGTAGGGGCATCCGCGTCGACCGATGCGGATGTCTGCGTCGACCGTTGCGGATGTCTGCGTCGACCGTTACGGATGTCTGCGTCGACCGATGCGGATGTCTGCGTCGACCGATGCGGATGGTAAGATATGCGGAGGGGGTGGGAAAAAAAGTGTGTGGGAGGTGTGTGAGGGGTGCGTGGGAGGGGTGTGGGAGGTGTGTGGAAGGTGCGTGGGAGGTGTGTGAGGGGTGCGTGTGAGGGGTGCGTGGGTATGGCAGGGATGCCATACCCTCCTATGGGCGTTCTTTGTAGATGACGTTGTTGGCACCGCTCGTTATTTTGAGAGCTTCGGGGTGCTCCTTTATGAACGAGTCGATGTGGCGTACGCGCTTGTTTTCGAGTATCTCGTCGACGGCGATGAGGATACCCGTCTCCTCTACGTCGCCGAAGCCGTAGTTGATGGCGGTGCCGAAGAGCTTCATGGTGGGCGAGAGCGACATGTAGGCGTTGACGAGTGGCGGGATGTTGTAGCCCAGCGCACGTATCTCGCGGTTGAGGATGAGGTAGTCCTTCTTGAAGTCGTCCTCGCAGAACAAGGCTGCGAGCTCCTCCTCAGGGGTCTCTATCTTCAGCGGGTGGAGCGGCAGGATGAGGTTGTCCTTGTCGTCGAAGTGCTTCTTGAGGAAGTAGAGGATCATGTCGCGGCCACGGCGTATGTACGACGGGTACATGGTCATCTTGCCGAAGAAGTACTTCACGTTGGGCTTGATGACGGTGAGCGCGCCGAGTCCGTCCCACAGGTTGTCGAGTGCGAAGAGGCTCTTCGCTCCGCGGCGTGTGCTCTGGTACTCGAGCGTGACGAAGGAGCGGCCCAGCTCGATGGTGTAGGGCATATAGTCGTTGATGAACTTCTCGGAGAAGTGGAACATGTGGCTTGTGGCGAGCTTCGGCTGGCGGTTCTCGTCGAGTTTCCAGTCGGTGCCGAGCATATAGCGGTAGCCGCCGATGATCTCCTCTGCCTCGGGGTTCCACACGATGAGCTGCTTGTAGCAGTTCGCGCAGGTGTCGAACTCGTCGATGTCCATCGGCTTGCCGGTGCCGCCGCCTGCCTCGCGGAATGCTATCTCGCGCAGTCGGCCTATCTCGCGCATCACGTTCGGCGCGTTGTGTGCCGTGATGATGTATATCTCGTTGTTGCTCTTGTTGGTCATGCGGAGCTGACGCTCGGGAGTGAGTTCGCTTCTGAGCAGCTCTTTGCTGACGGGTTCTATGATTGGTTCTTCCATTGTTTGTTGTTTTCTTGCTTTCTCTGTTTTATTGGGGGCGCCTTCTTCTGGCAGCGTTTAAGCCGCTTTAGGGCGGCGTTTAAGCCGAACTAAGCCTTCTTAGGCCTTCCTAAGCCTTGGCTAACTAAGCCGAACTAAGCCTTCTTAGGCCTTTCTAAGCCTTGGCTAACTAAGCCGAACTAAGCCTCTTTAAGCCTTTCTAAGCCTTAGCTAACTAAGCCGAACTAAGCCTTCTTAGGCCTTTCTAAGCCTTGGGTAATCGGGCTAACTAAGCCCTCCCCGACGGGGAGGGTTGGGAGGGGCTCAGCTTGTACACCTCCTGCTGCACCCACTGTGCCCACTCTTGCGGCGTGCGACTCTTGTCGAACGTCTGCCATGGGATGGGTTTGCCGATGTATATGTCGAAGTGTTTGCCTACGTTGCGGTACATCTCGTCGACGAGGAATATCATGGCGAGGTTGAACGGCAGCCAGCGGTCGCTGAAGTTGGCTATACGGTAGAAGCGTTCGGAGTTGCGTCCGCTGAAGTAGATGGGCACCACGTCGCGGTGGCACTCCACGCTCTTCGTGATGAACGTCTTCTTCCACGGCAGGTCGTGGATTGAGCCGTCCTTCTGCTTGCGGCTGTTCAGTCCGGCGGGGAACATGAGCATGTGGTTGTCGCTCTTGAAGCCAGCCTCCACCATGCGCGGGAAGTCGCGCCCCTGACGCCCGGTCTTGTTGATGCCGATGCACACCGGTGCTAAACCCGGGAGGTTCATCAGCAGGTCGTTGACGAGATAGCGGAAGCGTCCGTCGTAGTGGCGTCCGATGATGGAGCCGAGCGCCACGCCGTCCTGACCGCCAAGCGGGTGGTTGGACACGAAGGTGTATAGCTTGCCGTCGTCTTTCGGCGGAAGGTTCTCCTTGCCGATGATGCGTATGTCCATCTTCAGATAGCGCACTGTAGACTCCAGCCACTCCACGCCACTCTCGTCGCGGTGCTCCCAGATGAAGGCGTTCACCTGGTCTTGGTGTATAATCTTCTTGAGCCATTTCACAAGCAGGTGAGGCACGTAGCGAGCCTTGCTGCCCAACTTGCTGTGCAGTATCTTTTCGATGTCGATCGTCTTTTCTGTTATCTCGTTCATAAACCCGAAAACGCTGGTTGTGCTTCTTAATTTAGTGCAAAAATACTATATCTTTTTTATATACAAACATTTTAGCACAAGAAATGTAATATTTAATCAAATTTGATATGTTTTTGTAAACTTGTATGCGATTTTTTGTGTACCTTTACACCCAAATACGCATATATAATGTATAAGGACAAAACAGACAATACTACGATAGCAACAACATACCATGTTCCGGTGCTTTTAGGCGAGAGCGTTGACGGGCTCAACATCAAGCCGGGCGGCATATACGTGGATGTCACCTTCGGTGGCGGTGGCCACTCGCGCGAGATACTGTCGCGCCTCACCGACGGCGCACATCTGTACAGCTTCGACCAAGATGCAGATGCGGAGCGCAACATTCCCGATGCGGGCGACAGCTTCACGTTCGTGCGCAGCAACTTCCGCTATCTGAAGAACTGGATGCGCTATTATGGTGTGGAGCATATCGACGGCTTGCTTGCCGACCTCGGCGTGTCGTCGCACCACTTCGACGACGCAGAGCGCGGTTTCTCGTTCCGCTTCGACGCGCCGCTCGACATGCGTATGAACAAGCGCGCCGGACGCACCGCTGCCGAGATAGTGAACACGTACGACGAGGAACGCCTCGCCGACATCTTCTACGTCTACGGCGAGATGAAGAACTCGCGACGCATAGCGTCGGCTCTTGTGAAGGCACGTCAGATGGCGGAGATAAAGACCACGAAGGACTTTCTGGCAGCCGTAGAGCCGTTCTTCAAGCGCGAACGCGAGAAGAAAGACATGGCACGACTCTTTCAGGCGTTGCGCATAGAGGTGAACCACGAGATGGACGCGCTGCGCGAGATGCTGCTCGCTGCCTCAGAGCTGCTCGCACCAGGCGGTCGACTATCGGTTATCACCTACCACTCGCTTGAGGATCGCATGGTGAAGAACGTGATGAAGTCGGGCAACGTGGAAGGAAAGGTGCAGCAGGACTTCTTCGGTAGGATAGAGACTCCATTCCGATTGGTCAACAACAAGGTGATACTGCCATCCGACCAAGAGCAGGCTGACAACCCACGCAGTCGCAGTGCTAAACTAAGAATAGCTGAAAAGAAATAAGAAAATGAAAGAAGACAACCCCATAATAGATATCGCGGACGCAGCCACGACGAACGTGGAAACGCCCGCTGCTGACAAGGCAAAGCCCGTGGACGAGAAAGCTGACGAGACACCGACAGCCGACGGAAGCCCATCGGAGCCGGCATCGGACGGTGCGCCATCGCTGCGCACCATCATACGTCAGCAGGCGATAGAGGACGAGCTGCCACTCTCGAAGAACCTCACACTGAAGAAGGTGCTCGGCGGCGACATCCTCAACACGCAGTTCCTGCGCCGACAGATATGGGTGATAGTGATAGCCTCGCTGTTCGTCATCGTCTATATCTCTAACCGATACAAGTGTCAGCAGAACCTGATAAAGATAGACAAGCTGACGAACGAACTGGAAGATGCAAAGTATCGCGCACTATCCAGCTCGAGCGACCTGACACAGCAGACCCGCGAGAGTAAGGTGCTCGAACGTCTGCATAACGACAAAGACTCAACGTTGCACATTGCTACGCAGCCCCCATACATCATAACAATCCCTAATAACGAGTAAGCATGAGCAAATTTGACAGTAAGAAAGTGATGCCACGCTACAGTTTCCTCGCCATTATCATGACGCTGGTGGCAATCACCGTCGTAGGCAAGACACTATACATAATGACCGCCAAGCGCGCTTTCTGGGAAGAGGTGGCTGACCGCGTGAAGGTGGATAGCTTGAAGACGCTGCCTATTCGTGGCAACATACTCAGTTGCGACGGACAACTCATGGCATCGTCGCTGCCACAGTATAACATCTTCATGGACTTCGTAGCATTGCGCGAGGCGAAGAAAGACACGCTCTTCGAGCAGAAACTCGACTCGATATGCATGGGGCTGAACGCCATCTTCCCCGACCGCTCGGCAGAGGAGTTCAAGAAGCACCTCATGGAAGGCTTTGAAAAGAACAAACGCCACTGGCCCATATGGAACCGACGTATCAACTACAGCACCTTTTCGGAGGTGAAGAGCCTGCCCGTGTTCAACCTCAGCAAGAACCAAAGCGGATTTCACTGGGATGAGCACAACGCACGCAAGCTGGCTTACGGCTCGCTCGCCGGACGTACCATCGGAAAGATGTACGGCGCGAAAGACACCGCACAGTGCGGCTTGGAACTCTCATACGACTCGCTGCTGCGTGGCGAGGAGGGCATACGCCATCGCCGAAAAGTGCTCAACAAATACCTCGACATCGTAGACACACCACCGGTGAATGGTGCCGACATCATGACCACCATCGACGTGTCGATGCAAGACCTTGCCGAACGCGCACTGCTCAAGGAGTTGCGTCTCATCAACGCCAATGTGGGTGTGGCTATTGTTATGGAGGTGAAGACGGGCGATGTAAAGGCTATCGTCAATATGACGAAGTGTGCCGACGACGACTATCACGAGATAAAGAACCACGCCATCAGCGACTTGCTCGAGCCTGGTTCGGTATTTAAGACAGCAAGTATCATGGTGGCGCTCGACGACGGAGTGGTAGACACAACCTATCGTGTGGAGACAGCCGGCGGCGTGTGGCCGATGTACGGCAGAGAGATGAAAGACCACAACTGGCGACGCGGTGGCTACGGTATGCTCACGCTGCCACAGACGCTGATGGTCAGCTCGAACATCGGTGTGAGTCGCATCATTGACGACCACTACCACAACACGCCCGAGAAGTTCGTGCAAGGCATCTATCGCCTCGGACTCGCCGACGACCTGCACATACCGCTGCAAGGAGCATCACCGGCACGCATACGTATGCCGAAGAAAGACGCGCGCGGCAAGCAGTACGTCAACTGGAGCAAGACAACGCTGCCCTGGATGAGCATCGGCTACGAGACGCAGGTGCCACCAATCTCAACACTCACCTTCTACAACGCCATCGCCAACGGCGGAAAGATGATGGCACCGCGCTTTGTGAAGGCGGTGATGAAGGACGGAGTGGTGATAAAGGAGTTTGAACCCGTGGTGCTGCGCGAGCGCATCGCCAAGGAGACAACGATAAAGAAGATAACCACCATTCTCGAACACGTGGTGAGCCAGGGACTCGGCAAGAAAGCCGGCTCGCAGTCGTTCCTCGTAGCAGGCAAGACGGGTACGGCGCAGATATCGAAGGGCGCAGCCGGATACAAGAGCGGACAGATGAACTATCTGCTCTCGTTCGCAGGCTTCTTCCCAGCCTACGAGCCACGCTATAGCTGCATCGTCTGCATACAGAAGTCGGGTCTGCCGGCTTCGGGTGGCGGCATGAGCGGCGTGGTGTTCCACGACATCGCCGAGGGCATCATGGCACAGAGTCTGAAACTGGAGGCTGCCGATGCACGCGACTCGCTGTCGATACTCATTCCGCAGGTGAAAAACGGCAACATGCTTGCTGCAAGCTACGTGCTCGACCATCTCGGCATAAAGCAGCGATCCAACTGGGACGGCTCATATCTCAACGGCAACCCCATCTGGGGACACGCCTTGGAGAGCAGCGGAAAGACAATCGCGCTGCATCGTGTACCGGAAGTGGACAAGAACACCATGCCCGACGTGCACGGCATGGGAGCCAAGGATGCCGTGTATCTCATAGAGAGCCGTGGCGTGAAGGTGAAGCTAAATGGCAGAGGAAAGGTCATGGAGCAAAGCATCGGTGCCGGACAGCGGATAAAGAAGGGCATGGTTTGCTCGCTAAGGCTCGGTTGATGAGTTGAGGTTTCCTTATCCTCTTATAACACTATTCTCAATACACCCACATTTTATCCTATTCCTCTATTATATAAAAAAGTAAAAACCAGATATATGAAACTTAAAGAATTGCTTAAGGACATCACCGTTCTTGCTATAAAAGGCAGCGATGATGTAGAAGTGACAGGCGTCAATATTGATTCTCGCCGCATCAAGGAAGGACATTTGTTCGTGGCAATGAAAGGCACCCAGGTAGACGGACACAAGTTCATACCTAAGGCTGTGGAGCTCGGCGCGAAGGCTGTGCTCTGCGAAGTGATACCAGAACAAACCGAAGAAAACGTGACGTATGTGCAGGTGGCTGACACCGAGGACGTGGTGGGCATCGTTGCAACCACATTCCACGGCAATCCGTCGACAAAGCTGAAGCTTGTCGGTGTGACCGGAACGAACGGCAAAACCACTATCGCCACCTTATTATATAATATGTTCTCGAAGATGGGGCACAAGTGCGGACTGCTCTCTACGGTGTGCAACTACATCGTTGATGAGGCTGTACCGGCAGACCACACCACTCCCGACCCGATAGCACTGAACGAGCTGCTTCACCGCATGGTGGACGCAGGCTGCGAGTACGCCTTCATGGAGTGCTCGTCGCACGCCATAGCGCAGAAGCGCATCGGTGGACTGACCTTCGCTGGTGGACTCTTCACCAATCTCACACGCGACCACCTCGACTTTCACAAGACATTCGAGAACTATCGCAACGCGAAGAAGGCTTTCTTCGATATGCTGCCCAAGACCGCATTCGCCATAACCAACGCCGACGACAAGAACGGAATGGTGATGGTGCAGAACACGAAGGCTACGGTGAAGACATACTCCACACGTAGCGTTGCCGATTTCAAGGCGCGCATCATCGAGTGTCACTTCGAGGGTATGTACCTCGAAGTGAACGGCAGAGAGGTTGGCGTGCAGTTCATCGGCAAGTTCAACGTCAGCAACCTGCTGGCTGTGTATGGTGCAGCAGTGATGCTCGGCAAGAAGCCTGACGACATTCTCGTGACAATGAGCACCCTGCACAGCGTGAGCGGACGACTGGAACCCATCCGTTCGGCAGAAGGCTACACCGCAATCATCGACTATGCACACACGCCCGACGCCCTGGAGAACGTGCTGGCAGCAATACATGAGGTGCTGAACGGCAAGGGACAGGTAATAACCGTATGCGGAGCCGGAGGCAACCGCGACAAGGGCAAGCGTCCGCTTATGGCACAGGAGGCTGTGAAGCAGAGCGACCGCGTCATCATCACAAGCGACAACCCACGCTTCGAGGAGCCACAGGATATCATCAACGATATGCTTGCCGGACTCAATGCCCAGCAGATGAAGAAGGTGATAGCCATCACCGACCGTCGTGAGGCAATACGCACAGCCTGCATGATGGCGAAGAAGGGCGACGTGATACTCATAGCTGGAAAAGGACATGAGAATTACCAGGAGATAAAGGGTGTGAAGCATCACTTCGACGACCATGAAGTGGTGCGCGAATGCTTTTAAAGTTCAAAATTCAAAACTCAGAAATGTTATACTATCTTTTCCGTTTCCTCGAAGAATACGGCATTAGTGGCTCGCACATGTGGGGCTACATATCATTCCGCTCGCTGTTGGCACTGATCATATCGCTCGTTGTCTCAGCATGGTTTGGCGAGAAGTTTATCAAGTATCTGAAGCGTAAGCAGATTACGGAGACTGCACGCGATGCAAGCATCGATCCGTTTGGCGTAAAGAAGATTGGTGTGCCGTCGATGGGCGGTGTGATAATCATCGTCTCTATCCTCGTGCCAGTGCTGTTGCTCGGTCGTCTGCGCAACATCTACCTCATCCTGATGATTGTCACCACGTTGTGGCTCGGCTTCTTGGGTGGCATGGACGACTTCATAAAGATATTCCGCCACGACAAGGAAGGACTGAAAGGTCGTTACAAGATTGTGGGACAGGTGGGCATCGGACTCATCGTGGGTCTTGTGCTGTGGGCATCGCCCGATGTGAAGATGAACGAGAACCTCGTCTACGAACGCCAAGGGCAAGAACTCGTGGTGAAGCATCAGAGCGAAGCGCATAAGTCACTGAAAACCACCATTCCGTTCGTGAAGAGTCATAACCTCGACTACTCGCGCATAACGAGCATCTTCGGCAAGTATCGTGTGGCAGCCGGCTGGATACTGTTTGTCATTATGACCATCTTAGTGGTGACAGCAGTGAGCAACGGAGCCAATCTGAACGACGGCATGGACGGCATGTGTGCAGGTAACTCCGCCATAATAGGTGTGGCACTGGGCATACTCGCCTATGTCAGTTCGCACATCGAATATGCCGGTTATCTGAACATAATGTACATACCCGATTCGCAGGAACTCGTAGTATTCCTCAGTGCCTTTGTCGGAGCATTGATAGGCTTCCTTTGGTACAACGCCTATCCGGCGCAGGTGTTCATGGGCGACACCGGCTCGCTCACCATCGGTGGCATCATCGCCGTAACGGCAATCATCATACACAAGGAGCTGATGCTCCCGATACTCTGTGGCATCTTCTTTGTGGAGAGCCTAAGCGTCATACTGCAGGTCTACTACTTCAAACTCGGTAAACGTCATGGCGTTAAGCAGCGCATCTTTAAGCGCACGCCAATCCACGACAACTTCCGCACACAGGCTTCGCAGCTCGACCCCGACTGTAAGTATCTCATCACCCGACCACGGACTGCGTTCCATGAGTCGAAGATAACGGTGCGCTTCTGGATTACAACCATAATCCTTGCAGCGATGACCATCATAACGTTAAAGATTAGATAGACACAATGAAAAGAATAGTTATTCTTGGAGCCGGCGAAAGTGGAGCCGGTGCCGCAGTATTGGCAAAGAAAGAAGGCTTCGACGTGTTCGTTAGCGACATGTCAGCCATCAAAGACAAATATAAGAAACTACTCGACGACCACGCCATCGAGTGGGAGGAACGTCAGCACACTGAGGAGAAGATACTCTCTGCCGACGAAATAATCAAGAGCCCCGGTATCCCGAAGGAAGCCCCAATGGTGAAGGCGGCTATGGAGAAAGGCATACACATCATCAGCGAGATAGAGTTTGCAGGTCGCTATACTCACTCGAAGATGATATGTATCACTGGTTCTAATGGCAAGACAACAACCACGTCGCTCATCTATCACATCTTCAAGACTGCAGGCTACGACGTAGGACTCGCCGGCAACATCGGACGCTCGCTCGCTTTGCAGGTGGCAGAGGATCCGCACGAATACTACATCATCGAGCTTAGCTCATTCCAACTCGACAATATGTACGACTTCCACGCCAATATCGCCATTTTGCTGAACATCACGCCCGACCATCTCGACCGCTACGACTACTGTATGCAGAATTACGTGGACGCGAAGATGCGCATCATACAGAACCAGACCGACAAGGACTCGTTCATATACTGGAACGATGACCCCGTCATCAAGCGCGAACTGGAGAAGTACGACATCAAAGCCATTCAGTATCCGTTCTCCGAGTTGAAGGAGAAGGGTTCCATTGGCTACATGGAGGACGGCGAGTACACCATCGAACGACCTACACCGTTCAACATGGAGCAGGAGGAGTTGTCGCTCACCGGCAAACACAACATATACAACTCGCTGGCAGCAGGCATCGCTGGCAACATCACGGGCATAAAGAAGGACGTGATACGTCAGAGCCTGAGCGACTTCCCTGGCGTAGAACACCGCTTAGAGAAGGTGTGCAAGGTGGGCGGAGTGCAGTATGTCAACGATTCGAAAGCTACGAATGTAGACGCTTGCTGGTATGCGCTTGAGAGCATGAAGACACCTACTATCCTCATCATCGGTGGTAAGGACAAAGGCAACGACTATAACGAGATACTCGACCTTGTGAAGCAGAAGTGTAAGGCACTCGTATTCCTCGGTGCCGACAACACAAAGCTGCACAACTTCTTCGACAACCAGGGCGTGGAGATACGCGATACTCACTCGATGAAGGACTGTGTGGCTGCCTGCTACGAGCTTGCAGAACCCGGCGACACCGTGTTGCTCAGTCCGTGCTGCGCCAGCTTCGACCTCTTCAAGAATATGGAGGACAGAGGTGAGCAGTTTAAGACACTGGTGAGAGGATTGTAATAGGGGGTTGAGGTGGTGAGATGATGTTGTGTTGACATTAGCAATACAAATCTCAACATCTCACCACATCACCATCTCAACCCCTCGCCATCTCACCATAAAAAATAACAAGCAATGATAAACAAGACATTAGACAACATATTCAAAGGCGACAAGGGAATATGGATGGTGTTCTTCTTCCTATGCGTTATTAGTGTCATTGAGGTATATTCCGCCTCTGCGCAGCTAACGTATAAGGGAGGTAGCTACACGGCTCCTGTCATAAAGCATATATTCCTGCTCGCAGTCGGAATATTCTTCATGGTAGTGACGCTCAACGTGAAGTGTAAGTACTTCAAGATGGCAACGCCATTCATGCTCGTCGTCTCTCTGGTAACGCTGTTGTGGGTGTTTGTAGCTGGTGCCTCCACCAATGGAGCACAACGCTGGATAAGCATCGTAGGCATACAGTTTCAGCCCTCGGAGATAGCCAAGGGCACCATGGTGCTCGCTACGGCGCAGATATTGAGTGCGTTGCAGACTGAGGATGGAGCCGACAAGATGGCATTCAAGTACATACTCACCGTGTGCTTCTTCATTGTGCCACTTATCATGGTTGAGAACCTATCAACGGCATTGTTGCTCTGCATCGTCATATTCATGATGATGCTGCTTGGGCGTGTGCCCATGCGTCAGCTTGGCAAGCTGCTCGGCTTTGCAGTGCTCAGCGTAGCACTCGTCGTTGGAGCCGTGATGACCTTTGGTAAAGACGAGACGCAGAAGCCCGAGAGTCAGACCCTCACCGAGCAAGTAGCGAAGCCGAATGATGTCAATGGCACTAATGTCGAAGAAAAAGCCGAAGATAAGAACATTGTGGAGAAGGTGTTCCACCGCTTCGATACGTGGAAGTCGCGCATCAATAAGTTCCTCGCACACAAGGATGTAGCACCGAAGGATATCGATCTCGATAAGGATGCTCAGGTGGCACACGCCAACATTGCCATCGCCTCTTCGAATATCACCGGCAAAGGCCCGGGCAACTCCGAGGAGCGCGACTTCGTGTCGCAGGCGTTCAGCGACTTTATCTATGCCATTATCATCGAGGAGATGGGTATCGTAGGTGCTGCCGGTGTAGCCATGCTCTACATCATTCTGTTGTTCCGCACGGGACGCATTGCCAGCAAGTGTGAGAACAACTTCCCTGCACTCTTCGCCATGGGGCTCGCCCTGCTGCTCGTTACGCAGGCATTGTTCAACATGTGCGTTGCGGTGGGCATCGTACCCGTGACGGGTCAGCCGCTGCCGCTCATCAGTAAGGGTGGAACGTCGACCATCATCAACTGCGTGTACATCGGTGCTATACTCAGTATCAGTCGCTCGGCACAACGCAAACAGGAAATTATAGCCGACACAACAGAAGCGTAAATTACACAACTAAAAACGTTAAATTACACTCTATATTATTCCCGCAGCGCGGGAACATTATTCCGGTGCTACGGGAACAACCCTCCAGCGCAACCGGAACAATGTTCCGGTGCTACGGGAATTTTCTTGTTTTTGCGAGATGTAAAAACCACATTTGCGAGATATAAAACTACATTCAACGCATCGAATATAGACATACATAGAGTAGAAGTTGCAAACGTCTGTGTATTAATAAAAAAAAGCGTAAGAAAAAAACGTAATAATCTGAAATATCAGAAAAAATTATTAATTTTGTATTTTGAAAGAAATGTGAGTAAATGGAACAAGAAATAAGAGTCATTGTTAGTGGTGGTGGCACCGGTGGACACATATTTCCAGCCATCTCTATCGCCAATGCCATAAAGGCAAAACACCCAGATGTAATTGTCATTATGAGGAAAGATGACTCCTATGAGATATATAAAAGTGACGCTAAGAAAGCGGCAGAGGCTACACATTTGCCTGTTACCAAACAGGAAATTGAAGGTAAGAAGATAGACACGGTATCTTTCTCTCATGCAATGTTGGATGTACATCTGCCAAATATCATCCGTGCAGGTCATCGTGTTGCAGTTTGTGACCAACTGGAAGACCCTAAACTTGTAAAAAGTGTTCCTGAGGGCAAAGTTGTTCTTGACAGAGCTTACTCCACAGCAAAAGCTGTAGCGAAGCAGGAGGGTATAAAATATGAGCGTGTTATGGTGATTCAAGATGCCAAGTATGACAAGACAGATGACAAGATTGAAGTAAGCGGCATGATTGATAAGAGTGTTGGTAGCGAACGCCTTGCTGCTTTACAGAAAGCCAATGACATTTATAGAGCTGTCGTTGCTGCCACTGGTACAGAGAATCGTCTTGATCGTTCGGGTAGAAACAGCCTCCTTCCTGAGGATGATGCCAAGCATGAGAAACTTGTGCAAGAACTTGCCGCAGGTGTGCTTATGGCTCGTCAAGGACTCCCTGCAACACTGTCGAAAGAAAGCCAGAAACTTATCCCTTATTGGGAGCGTGAGTTGAAGAAAAACCCAAAGATGGTTGGTGTCATCGAGAGGGATGTGAACAATGCCGTTGAGACTATTGACAACTTGATAGCAAACCGAAAAGTAGATTATAAGGCTATCCGTGGCCAGCTTCCACCTAAGATGATCACGGATAAGGCAGAGAACTATTCGTTAGCCGCAGATTTGGCGAAACTTCCAAGTATAGATACAAAGGAAGTTGTAGTCATAAGAGACAGAAAGGCAAACAAGGTTGATGTCATTCTTCCGGCTGGTGCTTCTGTAGAAGCTAACAATGAGGTGCCAGGAATGCGAAAGGACAGAATTTCTATCGCATTGAAGAAAGAAGGCTTTAATGAGGTGAAGTTCTATAATGCAGGAGGCTCCTTAGGCTTGAACAAGCCAAACTCTTACTTTGAAGGAAAAGATGTAAGTCTTAATCAGTTGAAGCAATATCAGCTTGTAAACCACAAGACCATTGAGGTTGCCCAACAGCCAAAGCAGGAGAACAAGGTAGATATAGAACATTTTCGAGCTATCAAGGATGACTATGGACGTTGGGCATTCTATATCAAGCCAAAGAATGAACCGCAGTTTTCTGTTTATCCACCCAAGGAGCACATGAATAAATATTTCAGTGTGCGTAACACTCCTGATGAGAAAACAACACGTGCGGCTTTGGCTAACAAATGGTATGAGGTAGCCAAGCAGTTTCCCGACGTTAGAGTTGACATCATCAATCCACATCCAGCTAAGGATATAGACATGAGCAGGATTGTCAATCCAACCATTACGAAGTCGGCGCAGGATCCTAAAGTGAAGCTTGTTTTTGCCACTATCGATGGAGAACGTCACTATGCACCTGTCAACGAAACGCAGTGGCAAAGAATGTGGCTTGCTGATAATATGGCAGAATACAAGAAGGCTGTTGCAGCCGTTGTTTTTGAGCCTGTCCTCAGAAAAGGCATGGAGAGTCAGCAGACACAAAGCGAGGTCGTGAAGGAAACTGAGAAGTTTGAGGTGAAGGAAGCACCTGAGCCAGAGAAAAAACAAGAAGAACAGGAGGAGCAATCCACATCACGTGGATTGCATTTCTAATAGGTAGAACAACAGAGAGTGAGCCGCAAGGCGCACTCTCTTAATCAAAAGTATATATGTCAGCAGAAAAAGAAGCTTTTTACGAGAAATATGCACAAGCAGCCATTGACCAACAAATTAAGTATGGTATTCCTGCTTCTGTCACACTCTCTCAGATGGCTATTGAAAGCGGCATGGGAACCAATACACTCAGCACGAAGTACAACAACTTTTTCAGTATAAAAAAAGGAAGTTCTTGGGATGGTCCAGTTACATATCACTTGGATGACCATTCCTACAAAGAACCATTCAGAGTATATGGCAGCGTTGCAGAAAGTATTGAAGACCATTCTAAAGTCTTGATGTACCCGGTATATCAGAAGAATGTGAGAAATCTCAGTTCAACTGATTATGTTAATTGGGCTTATGGAATTGGAACCGTTTACGCATCCGAAAAGACCTATGCCAATATGTTG
>ENA-UERK01001888-UERK01001888.1-human-gut-metagenome-genome-assembly--contig:-NODE-1888-length-14470-cov-4.014868_pt1 | contig 14470 bp, 7 predicted proteins | sample MGYA00242957_ERZ507957 | MGnify/ENA primary metagenome ERZ507957 (study PRJEB26167, sample SAMN06115538) | human gut metagenome | host: Homo sapiens | place: China:Heilongjiang | collected 2015-11-06... | reverse complement strand
GCCTCGTTCTCAGCAAAATCGTTCATTTTTTCATAAATTTCTAAATAGTCAAGATCTCGCTTTACTTTTACGGTCAGCTCGTAAATCGCCCCGCCATCAAAACGGAAAGTCTGCGTTAAAGTCCCCTCCACTTCGCCGCCGCTTAACCTTTCCTCCATGTGAAGTAAAGAACGGTTCGAGCGCACGGAATAGATAAATTCCGCGCCGTCTTTATGCAAAATGCGAAAACCTCCTTGTCTTTCGCTTTTTACGGAGAAAAACTCGTTTTGAAGCCCGTCTTGTACGATACTCGCAAAAACCTGTCTGCCCTTTTTCCAAGTGAATACGCGCTCTGCGCCCGTAGGCAAATCGGACAGCGTTTTCAAAACGTAGCCGCCGCCCTCTTTTTCCATTTGATAAGGAACGGCGCTGTCATTTACGTACAAGCCGTCGTCCTTTTCAGGCATTTCAGCCAAATGATAGCGAAGTAGCGTTTTCGGAAAGCTGTACGCTTTATGATGCAATTCGTCTTTTAATACAAAGTTTTTCATATCGTTTTTCTTCATTCCATATTACAGCAAATTCTGTTCTTCTAAATAACTTGCGATATTTTCTATTTGCTCTTGTACAAACGTGTCCGTATGCGTATAATCGAATAGAATAAATGCGTGCGCCGCACCTGTTACCACAACGTAACGATTATCAACGCCCTGCTTGTTCAGGGCATCACGATACCTTTCCGCGTCCTCAATTGCCACTGTTTTGTCGTTATCTCCGTGCGCAATATATACCGTTGCGTCGCCTTTACTTACATTATAAAGCGGAGAATAAGAGCGCAATAACGCCTCGTCCTTTTCGCCTGCGATAGCGTAATTCCACTTACCCGTCAAATCCACGATACCGTTCAAATCTATAATGACGTCCGCTATTTTTACAGACGGGTTGACTGCATTTAATATTTTTTGACATCCCAAACAACAAGCGTAATAACCGCCTGCCGAGTCCCCCAAAGCGACCGTGGGGAATTCTTTTCCGTACTTTTCTTTCACCATCTTACGAACGGAGCTGAGGGCTACGCTACAATCGTAAAGTCCATCCCGAACGTCAATCGTTTCGTTTAATAATCGGTAGTCGATGCTGACGGCAACCGCGCCACACCGAGCAAAATACGCCGCTTGCATAAACAAACATTCCGCACTGCAGCTACGCCACCCCCCGCCGTGAATACAAAAAATTAAGCTCTTCGGCGTTACGCTTGGGAAAAAAGCATAATAGGCAAGCCTTTCTCCGTTCACCGTTTCATAAAAAAAGGTTTCTAACCGTGTATTTTCTAATTCTTCCTTTTTACATTCCATCACGTTTTCCCTCCTTTAATACGGATCGAGGAAACGAAATCAATATTTCCATCCCGTTTCCTCGTCCCCGCATTCTTCAAAAATGGGATTCAATAATTACATAATATCCCATTCGTTTCCGTAGAAGTTGCCGTTGCCCTTGATTGCTTTCGCCGACATACCGTAACACCATAAGGCTTGGTATAACGGAGTATCTGCATAACGCTTAATAAAACTATTTACGCTATAAGTAAGCGTACCGCTCACCGCCACGCCTTCCTCATTTTCAATAACTACCGTAAACAAAACGTTATACTGATAGGGCATAATATCGTTAAAACTGAACGTATACGCCTGCGTTTCATTAAAATTCACCGTGCTAAAATCAGTAAACGTATGCGTTTCTCCGTTGATAGAAACTATCGCCTTATAGCCTTCTACGCTTTTGGACGTAAAAGCAATTTGTACGCCTATTTTACTATCGAAATAGATACGAGCGCCCTTAAACAAGACTGCTTTCCCGCTCTCGCCTTCAATAGAAGTAACGCTCGTGATGAGACTTTCGTCAAAAGTCGTGCCGCTTTGCGTTACGCCTGCGTTGGCAAGATTGTCCGTATCCGTAGCCGTGTACTTTTGCGCCTCCGCACCGTAATTCAACAAATCGACCAAAAAGGTGTGATATTGCGCGTAAACGTCCAAGGAAAGAAGCCTCTTACAATAACTTGCAAAGCTTTCAATCGTGGTATCGGCAATAACCTTTACTACTTTACCGCTTGGATTGTTTGCCTCCACTGAGATTTGAATATCCTGTGCCATCGTTTGAGGCATAAGCATCAAGGAGAATTTATACCATTCTCCATCGATTACGCCTGCAACCCTCGTAGTCGTATTATTGACCGTATACAACATAACCGGATTCGTATACCCCTCCTTCAAGGAAAGATACTGATTAAAGGATATATCGTCCGTCAACGTAGCGTTGCGCGAAACAAGTTGCGCCACGGGAGCGTATACGGCATAGAGCGTAATATTCTCTCCGCTTGCATGCGTAACCATTTCGTCGCCGTCCTGATAATTCACGGACGTCGTCCAACCGACGAAGTAGGTATCTTCGCCGATTTCTGGTGCCGTCGGAAGCGTTTCGCCCATAAAGTATTCTCCGCTAAGCTCGCTAACCTCTCCGTTGACATACAGGGTATGATAGCCTAAAATCACCGCTTTTAAAGGTGAATCATAGGACACCGCCGCATAGTTGGCATTGATGTTGCTGATTTCATTCTTGCGTGCGACCACACCGTACACCCCGTCGGCAATTCTAACGCCGTATTCGTCGCAACCGCTTACCACGTTCTTCTCTACCGTAACAAAGCAAGCGCCGACGTCCGCTCTACTCGTACCGCCACCGCCGATAATAATACCGCTTAGATCAACTATTTCGGATATATTCGGGTAATAGGTTGTTCCCGAGTCTCTGTAAATATTCTCAAGGGTATTGTTTCGAATGGATACGTTTCTATGCTCCGCGCCGTAGCAAAGTCCGCTCGTCCCTCTATCCGTCTGCAAGTAAATCCCTGCGTAGCCCGTAACGGGACTAACGCCCTTAATCGTATTGTTTTCAATACGAATTCCGTTGTTAGGAACTAAACGCCCCTGCTTGGGGTTCAAAACGGCAACCACGCCAATTCCTTCGGATTTGATCGTCGTACAGTTGGCAACAATCGTCTCAAAGTTGTTGGTATACAACAAAATCGGCTTTAAGGTATCCTCCACCGTCGTCGAATAAATCGTATTGCCGATAGAAGGCGCAATTAAGGTTACCTTGCTCGTCGAATCTGGGATAACCTCCCACGAGCGCTCGTCTTCGGCAAGCGTATAAACGCCGTTCGTTGCAATATAGTTAATCCGTCTTGCCTGCCCAACGCCCGTACCGTCCGTAATATATGCATAAATATCGCCAAAGTCTACGCGCGTAGCAGCCGTAATCTCGCTGCCGTATTCACGCGTAAACGTGAACGTTCTCTCCATTGCCGCGGAAATCGAACCAAAAGCAAAAAAGTTCGTATTCGGAGATTCAATAAGAATTGCCTCGCCTTTGTTTTCCGCACCTTCTCCTCTACCGCCCGTTTTGCTGATATAGGAGTCCCCTATATAGCCGTATGCGCCGATTTTCACACCATGCCCGTCGTAATTGTTACTCCCCCACAAATTTTCTATAATCGTGTATTTTGCAAGCCCCATTACTGTACAAGCGCTAAAAGCGGTACAATCGATTTTGACGTTTCTAATCGTTTGGTACTTATAACTTGCGCCATATTGCAAAGAAGCGCCGCCCTTAAAATCGACGTGTTGCAAAACGACGTTCTTTTCTCCGCTAAGCAGCACGGACGCACGCTTGCCCGCTTCTTTTTCATAATTAAAATTGAAGCTACACTCGCTGACGAACTTATTTTGAGAAATTGCATCGGCAATATTCGCGCTATCTTTGTTTTCATAACCGCAATAAAGCACCATATCGGGGTCTGCCATATAAATACTGCAATTTCCGTCCGTAATTTGCTCGTGCGTGTATCTGTCGAAATTCAAACGCGCCCAACCGACGTTGCTTGCTCCCTTGTAGACTCCGTCCGTCGCCGTGCAGTTTATCAGCATCAAGTATTCCGCGCTCGTTCTGCTGTTGACGAAGTGAATGTTCGTACCGCCGTTTTTATCCCCGACAAATATAACGTTGTCTATCGTACTCCCAAAATTCAAGCCGCGCAAATAATAATCGCCCGCGGGAAAATAGACGACGCCTCCGCCCGCACTGCTGAGTCTTTGCGCCTGTTCGATAACCGTCGTAGACAAATCGCTTACGGCGCTCGCCGTTCCAAGCGCAAAATCTCTACCCGAATTTTTCTTTTCTGCAATCACCTCTTTCATCGACGAAATTGCCGTGGCCGAGTTTGAGCTTACCGTATAGACGTTGTTATAATTCAAGTCTTGCGCCCAAGAAACCTGTAAATCGAGAGGGTCGTTTCCGATATGAGCGGAATACTCCGTTCCAAATATCGTCGTATCCCAGCTCTGCTCTTTCTTTTCCACGATTTCAAAGGTCTGCGCAACCTCCGTTTCTCTAAAGTCAACCCCGTCTGCCGCTACGTATACATCGTATTCTCCGTAAACGCTTACCGTTGGCGTAATGAAGGTGATTTTATAAGGATTGCTCTCATAAACCTCTTTGTGCGTTGCGGATTCCTTCGCAGTATAGCGCACACCCTTTTCTACGGGTACGGTATAGGACACGGAAGGATCCTCTGCGCTGACGAGCTTTACTCGCAATCTATCCATAGAGCTTGCGTCCGTGCCGATGCCGTATTCGCTTTGAAAGAAGTTTCTCCCTACAATTTCAATAGGCAATCCCTCGTACGTTGCTTCTTGACTGAGATATTGAGGGCGTACGCCGTTCAACGTAATGCCGTTGCTCCATCCTCCCGACGTCTTCACCCAAAAATCGTACGTGCCTGCAACTTCCGTTTCGGGGAAAACAAACATTAACCCTTCACCGTACGCCTCGTCGTTAATCAGCATATCCTGCGCGTCTAAATATTCTATTTCAACGGGCAGGTTATCCTCGTCAAACGCGCTCGGAGCGTCTCCGTCGTTCGGAGCATAAGCGATTTGAAAGGCAGAATCCACCGCAAGATTATATCCCGTAATCGTCACCGTATCTCCGGGTAAAATCGCCTCTGATATCGTTGCAATGACGGGCGTTTTCGGCGTTTGCGTTTGAGCGTTTGTACTTAAAACGAAAGGCATTATGCCTACGCCTATGCAAATCGCCGTCGCCGTCATCAATAAGCAACCCATTCTATATCTGTACTTTTTCAAGTCTTTATTTCTCCTTATTTGTTTGTTTTACTAAATAAGGCAATTCCGGTAGCTCTATCCCCGAATTACCCGAGCTGTCCGAACCGTCCGAACTATCCGAGCTATCCGAGTTGTCCGAACCGTCCGAGCTGTCCGAGCTATCCGAGTTATCCGAGCTGCTTGCGCTATCCACATCGCTCTCTTCGCCCGTTCCCGTATTCGATACACTTTCGGAGACGATAGAGTCGGATACGTCAGGCGCGGTATCGTTTGACTGACAGCCAAACGATACGCATACTGTCGAAAAAAGAAGTATTAAGCAAAGTAGCCATTTTTTAACACTCTTTTTCATTCCGCCCTTCCTATTTATTGAAATTTTGCGCTTCTTCGTTCGGGAAGCAGTCCCACTCATTTCCGACAAATCCGTTACTCAAGGTAACGATATCTTCGTTTGTGAATACGACAATTTGTATTTCAAATTTTTGATACATTCTTTTCATTGCGCTTTACCCCCATTAACAATTGCCTTAGCGGATACACCATAGCACCACAACGCTCGATACAATTCATGCTTGGAATTATTTTTAATGAAACTGTTTACACTATAAGTAAGCGTACCGCTAACCACATTGCCTTTTGCGTCTTTAACGACCACGGTAAACGCCGTATCATAATCATACGCTGCAATTCCCGTAAAGTCAATTGTGAAAACGGGCGTTCCGTCAATTTGCGCGGTGCCAAAGGTAGAAATTTCCTTTTCAACGCCATTTAACGTAATAACTGCTTTATAGCCCTCTAAGCTTTCTACCCCTACGCCGTCTATCGTAAACGCAGTCTGTACGCCCACCTTGTTATCAAAGTATAAGCGCGCGCCTTTAAAGGTGACTGCTTTCCCCACGTTGTTGTCGATTTTAGAAACAGACGTAATTTTCGATTCGTCAAACGTAACGCCTACTTGCGCATCCGTCAAATCCGCGTTGGCAAGTGCATCCGTATTCGTACCCGTATACATTTGAGCCGCCGCGCCGTATTGCAGCAAATCGATTACCACGTTATGATACGTCGCGTATGCGCTATCGCTTAAAATCGCCGTACAGTAATCCTTTACGCTTTCCGTTTGGGTAAACAGCTCTACGACCTCGCCCGCCGCGTTTTTCGCTCTAAGCACTACGGTAACGTCCGCCGTCAAATACTGCGGCGTAATCCCTTTGAAGGTAAATTTATATTTACCGCCTTGATATGTTCCCGACAAAGAAACGCTCTCGCCGTTCAGCGTGCATACCATGGAGTAATCCGTATACGCATCGTCAGGCGTTACGTAATAATTGAAGGCAATATCTTCACTTAACGTAATGCTTCTCGTCACGGAATATTTCGTTCCAACGTCGTCAAAGAAAACACCTTGTATGGAGGGACGAACCTTGTTATTAACGTCCGAGGATACGACGAATTGATAATCGCCTGCGCCCTCTAACAAGAACGAGATATAGCCGCTCTCCGTCATCTTTGCCGTAAGCTCGGGAGTGCCGTAGAAGGTAGCCAAATCCGTACCGCCCGTATTTACCTTCTTATTTGCCGTGAAGTAAACGCCTACGGTAACGGAATTGACAGCCGACCAAAGCTCTTGATATGCAAAGTTGTCCGCAATGTAAAGAGTGACAAGCTCCTTCGTGTTGTCGGATTTGGTGAAATAGACGGAAACGTCGTTCGTCTTACCATTCGGATTCGTAATTTGTCCGCCCGCGTAATTTGTCAAAACCGTCGCGTCCGTCGCTCCGGGAATCAAAAGAGAGCCGGTGCTTGCATAATTACCTAAATTGTAAAACCAACCCTTCGTTGCGTATCCCCACTGCGTAATGGGCGCATCTGCCTTCAAGCTATCGCCCGAAACCGTCGTATAGGTGGATTGACCGTTCCCACGGTTCGTAGTGTTCGCCGCCTGTATCAAGGTCGTTCCGTCCGCGTTTTGATAAAGGTCCGAATAGAATAAAACGTCCGTCATCCAATTCGTAGCTCCCTTCGTGGAATCAGCGCCCATAACGATATAGCCGTTTTTGCCGTAATTTGCTTGCCAATCAGCGTTTGTCGTCGTTCGATCAAGCGCTACGAACGTTGCGGATTGTTCAACCGGAGCAACGTACTCATCGAAAAATACACCCTGAATAGAGGGGCGGTTTGACTTCGCCTCGTCGTATACTGCAATTTGGTAATCGCCTGCGCCCTCTATTTCAAAGGTAACGTAGCCTGCCGAAGTAATATCCGTTGAAGCAAGCAACGTCAATCCCTTCGAGGTATAGAAATTTCTCGCCTCAACTGCTTTATCCACGTGCACATACGTAGTACTTCCCGAATATGCGGCTACCGTAATGGGAGCGCTTCCGCTGCATGAATTGTTCATGCTCGACGCGTACACGGTCACGAGTTCTTTGCTTTCGCTCGTCTTTGTAAAATAAATAGACATATCGTGCGTATTCGCATTTAATACGCCTGCATAAGTATAATCCGTCGTAGAGCCGGGGATTGCCAAGGTACGATTTCCGTTAAAATCCGTTCTAAGCGACCAACCGAGGGTAGACATCCCCCATTTGGAAATGGGCGCCGTTTCATTCAAGCCGTAGCTCATTTCATCACCACTCGTCAAATACGTGTACTGCGAATTGCCGTTGTTACGCCCCATGGTGTTTGCGGCAACGATAATTTCCGTTCCCGTTTTTTCAGCGTACATATCCGAATAGAAATTGACGCGATTATAGTCCGTCTTTTTGTCATCCGTTGCGCTACCAGCCATAACGATATAACCGTTTTTGCCGTAGCTTTTCTGCCACACGGCGTTCGTCGTTGTCGTATCTACATTGGATACCGTAGCCGTTTGAGTTGTCGTTTCCTCTGCTGCGCGAACAAGTAATTTACTCGTTGCAACAGAAACGGAAGCGAGCATCGCCAAAGATAAGATTCCGCTTATCCATTTTTTTGTCTTACCTTTCATATAATTTCCTCCTCTATTTTCTTTTGCGGTTCGCGTGAGGTTTTCCCCACGCCTACCGCTTTAAGTTTTTTGATTTTATTGCGCGTCGTTCTTTCTTTTTTTGATCACCACATACGCCGCCACAGCGATTATCAAGCAGATAATGGTCGCCGACGTCCCTATGATGACTCTACGGGAACAGCCGCTTTTACTCTTCGTAGAATCGTCGGGATTATTCGGCATAGATGTCTCGTCACTCGTCCATTTTGCGTAGAGCTTCGTGTTTTGGGTGATGGGAGTGGTCAAATCCGCCTGTTGCGTACATTCTGCGTCTACGTACCAACCGCCGAAGGTATATCCCACGCGGAACGGCTCGCCGAACGCCTTTACCTGTGCCTGTACCACCGCATTTTTTTGCACGACGTATTCCGCGCCTACGCCTGCGTTCACACCATTCTTTTCATAGTTGAGCATCAGCTGTACCTTATAGCCGTATACCGCATATAAGGTCGTTTCCGTTGCTCTCGCTAGCGTAACGATGTCATCGCCGTCTTGAAAATTTGGCGAAGTCGTCCAGCCCAAGAAAGACATGCCGTCGTAATCCTCCGTTTCGGGAAGCAATACGCCCATTTTGTATTCTCCGCTAAGGGAGCTTACCTCGCCGTTGACGTACAAAGTATGATGTCCCATAATCGCAGTGTTCGTGGGCGAACCGAGCGTAACCTCTTCCTTTGTGCCAACGTTGTTCATTTTGTTGTTACGAACGACAAGGCAATCCACTCCGCTCGAGCAATAAATACCATACCCGTCACAGCCGTCCACCGTATTGTTTTCCACGGTGATGAAGCGCGAGCCTACGATGTCTACCGCCGAGCCTGCGCCGCTGACAATAATACCGCTTGCGTCCATAACCTCGGAAGCTCCGGGCTTGAACGCCCAACCCAACGTAGTATCGGGATAGATATCCTTCAATACATTGTTTTTAATCGTGATATTTAACACCTCGTGTCCGCAATAATTGCCCCCATCTCTGCTTACCTGCGTATAAATACCGCCGTAGCCCGTTACGGGGCTCGTGCCGATAATCGTGTTGTTTTCCACGCGAATACCGATATTTGCAGTAAAGCGTCCAACCGAGCCTACCGTTATAGAGCAAAGGGCAATTCCTTCGGAATCAATCGTCGTACAGTTTGCCACAATCGTATCGAAGTTGTTTCCGTAGAGCAGAATAGGCTTTAAGGTATCCTCTACCGTCGTCGCGTAAATGGTATTGCAGATAGAGGGAGCGACGATGGTAGCCAAGCTCGTTTCGTCGGGAATGACGTCCCAATCCTTTTCGCCGTCAAGGAACTCGTAATAGTTTCCGTACTCCCCTTGACCGACGTATTTGAGTCGCCTTACCTGCCCAACGCCTTTACCGTCCGTGATATACACGGAGATATCGCCCGCGTCGCAACGGGTAGCCTCGGTAACGATATTACCGCTGTACTGCGCATAGGTAAACGAACGCGCCGTTGCGCTAAGCACGCTACCTACGGAGAAGTAATTCGTAGGCGGCTCGATGAGAATTGCCTCGCCGTTATTCGTTGCGTCTGCTCCTCTTGCGCCCGTCTTAGATACGTAACAATTTCCGATGTAGCCGTACGCGCCAATCTTTAACCCGTGACCTGCATAGTTGTTGCTACCCCAAATATTTTCCATAATGGTGTATTTCGCCAAACCAAATACGGTACAAGAGTTTACGCCCGAGCCGTCGATGATGCAGTTACGAATCGTTTGATATTTATAGCTTCTACCCCATTGCAACGATGCTCCGCCAACGTGGTTGATATGTTGCATCAATATATTTTTTTCACCGGCAATTATCATCGTTGCGCGATAATTGCCGTTCGTTTGATAATTAAAGTTGAGGTTGCATTGACTAACGAACTTGTTATACGAAACGTACGTTGCAATATTTTGCGTGGTTGAACCCGAACCGGCGTATATAACCATATCGGGATCTTCCATGAAAACCTTGAACTTGTTGGGAGCAGGCTGTTCGATGGTATATCTATCAAAATTCAATCTTGCCCAACCTACGTTGCACGAACCGGTCGGCTTACCATCTGCCGTAACCTGACTTCCCATTTGGAAGAAATACTCGGTTTGCGCTCTACTGTTGACGAAGTGAATATTCGTACCGCCGTCTTTATCTCCGATAAACAAAACGTTATTGACGTTATCGCCGACGTTCATTCCAGATATATAGTAATCTCCTGCAGGGAAGTAGATGATACCGCCAGCTCCCTGACCAAGCTTTCTTATCAGCGCCTTCAAGTTTTCCGTGTACGTTTTTATCGCGTCTACCGAACCCAGCAGGACGGTTTCCTGTGGCGTCGTTGCGTCTTTATACTTTTCAAGCTTTTGCGCAATCAAAGCGTTCATTTGCTTCAACGCTTCCGTTGCGTTCGATTTCATCGTATGAACGTTGTCGATATAATTCAAATCCTGCGCCCAATATACTTGTAAATCGAGGGGGTCGTTCCCGATATGTGAAGAATAATCCGCCCCGAATACCGTCGTATCCCAGCTTTGCGCTTTCTTTTTCACGATTTCAAAGACTTGCGGTTCTTCGAGCTCTCTAAAATCCACGCCGTCTGCCGCAACGAACACATCATATCTTCCGTAAACGCTTACATTTGGCGTAATAAAGGTGATTTTGTAGGGATTGCTGTCGTATACCTCTTTACCCGTTGCCGATTGTTTCGCTGTATAACGTATGCCCTTTTCAACGGGTACTATATAAAATATGGAAGGATTTTCTTTGTTGACGAGCTTGACTCGCAAGCTATCCATGGAGCTTGCATCCGTACCGATGCCGTATTCGCTTTGGAAGAAATTCCTCCCTACGATTTCTATGGGCAGTCCCTCGTAGCTAGCCTCTTGGCTGAGATATATCGCTCTCGTTGCGTTCAACGTAATACCGTTACTCCAACCGTATTGCGTACGCACCCAGAAATCATACGTGCCAGCATTTTCCGTTTCGGGCAGAATGAACATTAAGCCGTTTTCCCCCTCGGAATCGTAGGTCAATAAGTCTGTCGCGCTCATATATTTATAGTCCTTCGAGGGAGCGTCGTCATCGAACGCTTCGGGGGTTTTCCCCGCGTTGGGCGCATAGGCAATTTGAAAAAGGGAATCTACCGCAAGGTTATACCCCGTAATCGTTACCGTTTCGCCCGGCTTTATTGCCTCCGAAATGGTAGAAAGCACCGGCGCTTTATAATATTCTTCCCCTCGCATGACAAAGGATGCTGTTGTCGAGCAAGCGTCGTAGCCCTGTTCGGGGTCGTACTCGTCGGGTACAGCCGTAATGCTTGCCGTTATGGTATACACGCCCGCATAGGGTTGCTCGTAAGAAAATCTCGCCGTACCCGATTTGCTCGTCGTAGCGCAGCCCAAATCCGTCTGCATCGTCGCTATATCCGTTCCCGTAATATGCGTCTTTTCGCCGTTTAACGTAAATTGTATCTTCTGTCCCTCGTAAGGCACGTATTCTCCGTTTTCGTCTATTTTATAAAGGGTTGCCTTTATTTTTAACGTTTCTTTGGCAGCGACGTCGTACAGTACTTTATCCAAGACGATTTTCGTCCGCTTATAGGGCGCGGTGGAAATCTCTTGAATGCTTGCAGTATCGGGCAAGTTGTAATCACCGAGGTTGGGCTCAACAAAATATTTGTTCGAGGGCGCGGTGCGTTTCAAGCCCGACGAGAGCATATACTCGTAGGTTTTGGATACGCTCGTGGTAACGTCAACGTAGCTAGTGGCGCCGGCATCAGTTTCCGTCAAATATACCCACTCCGCGTCGCTTTGTCCCTTTTCGCGGCGGTAGACGGACGTAATTTGATTTTCCGTCGTGTTTTTCCACGAAAGGGTGATGTATTTCGGATCGTTTACGCGTTTTGCCGTGAAATTCGTAACGGATACTTCCGTGTCGAAGGTAGGCATAGCGTCAAAATAGATGGCGAACAGCTCCATCGTAGACATCGCGCTGTCCGTTCTCGAAGCATGAATGGTGAAATCGCCCTTGACAGCAAACGTTACGTTTTGCGTTTTATAAATATCTTTAACGACGTGCTCCGCCAAAACGTTCCCTTCCGGGTCTTTGATACAAACGTACCCCTCGTATTGCTCGTAACCATCGTATTGATCGTAACGGTTCGTGCCTACATATATCGTGACCAAATGCCAATCGTCGTCCGTTACGTCTACATCGTACAGGAACGGTGCCGTACCCTCTTGCGAAACGAACAGATAAATACTATTCGGGTCACTTATTCGCGAAGGATATTTTTTCGCCTCTTCTACCGAGCGTTCGATATCGACAGGCATAACCGCCTTCGGCAAGCCCTTCTTATAGTTCGCGTTCGCCGCGCCCCGCGCCTGCCATTTTTCATAGGTCATTTGCGAGCGGTTCCAATACCAATGGCTGCCGCCCTGAAAGGTGCTGGTGTCCAAATCGGCAATGTTCCCCTCTACGTTGTTTACCCAATCGGGTAATTCAACGTAATGGATTTTACTGCCGTCGGGATTAACTGCGCCGCCGTCCTTCGTCCACTCGCTATTGTCATTAAAATTGTTCAGTTCCTCCGCCGTAGAATACGTGTGTCCGTCAGGCATAGAATATTGATACATTAAAATTGCGCCTTCCTTGCCGCGATAACGATTTTCTACGTTTTGTCCGTCGCCGTCCTTATCGCCTGCGTACCACGCGCCCATCATATCTCTTTCCGAACGAACGAAATACGCTTGTGATTGCGCGCTGTCGCCACCACCTCTCGCCTGCGCAGGAATGGCTATTGCCATTCCCACACTCGCGCAAAGCGTTGATACTGCAAACAACGAGCTTAATACTATGGCCTTAAGTTTTGATTTCATCTATTTGCTTCCTCCCTAAAAATGCCCCGTATTACTTTAAGAAATACGAAACGTAGTCTTTATTTTCCTTTAAAAACGCGTTTGTGAATGCACCGTTGAAAAACGATTTCGTCCAACCCTTGGACGCTAACGTTTGCAACAAATTGGTATACGCAGACTCGTAAGCAGCTTTGGTTGAACCGGACTTCAACAGGTTTTCCAACGCCGTTTCAATGTCAGGCCTACCTGCCCACATAACTTCTACACCGGGACACATTTCATTTGTCCAACCATGACTCATATCGGCAAATTGAACCAAGGGTTTAGATTCCTTCGGCGTAATGGCGGTAGGAGAATAATATTTTGCAGCCATACCAACCAACGACGATAAGTCGTAAGAACATTTTGCATGGTCAACGCTCATGCCTCTGTACATCAACGGGAAATAAGGCTCTACCGCATATTGCGAACCGTTGGAAAGATTATACTTTTCCACCAAATTTCCTTGCGACCCCGTAGAATAAACCATTTGGTTTGCAAGTTCGGCGTCTTTATACGTTCTGTTTCCGTTTGCGTCTTCCGTGAATAAGCCCGCGCTACGAGGTCCCCAAGAATACATCTTATCCGCCAAACGGGAAGCCTGATAATCAATCCAGCGCAAAATCTGCGGCAAATGCTCCTCCTTCAAGCCCGAACCCTTGATAAAGGAAAGTCCCGTTGCCGAAGGAATTGCATTCGACCAATATTCAAACTGATCGGCTTTTTCAATTTTCATATATACTTTACGATACGTTACGTTCGACGTCGTACCATCCGCGCTTTCCCACTTAATCGTGTTTCCGGCGGGAGAAGTGCTCGAGCCGTAAGCGATTGCATATAACCCTCTGTTTAAATAACTCATAAAGTCGTTATGCGAGGAATAAAATCCGTCCTTGCTGACAAGCTTTCCCTCTGCAAGCAATTTTGCCCATTCGTAAACTTCTCTTTTGTAGAAATCCTGCGTCATCATCATTTCTACCTTCTGCGTGTTTACGTCCCAATAACTGAAATGGGTATTTTTATGATTTCCCGTACCGCCGAGAAGCTTGGGTATTAAAACACCCATAAAGTCCCACGTGTCGTAATCGTTGCCGTTGTCAAGCACCATCGTCGCAACGCTTCTGCCCGTCGATTTTTCTACGTAGTAATTGTTATTAGCAAGCACCGCGGAAATCGCAGGGAGAAATTCCGTCCTAAATTTTTCTGCGGAAGTAATTTCCACATCAAAAAGCTCTTTCTCGGTGAAATAGCCCCTCGTGTTGAAAATTTCCTCAAGCTCTGCCTGCGTATGCGCGTTGGGATATGCCGCCTTCAAAACGTCCTCTCTGACGAGCACGTACGGATAGTAGTCGTTATCCTCGTCGAACATGATGGTACTATGGCCTTAGGGCATAGCCGCTACACCTTC
>ENA-UERK01001887-UERK01001887.1-human-gut-metagenome-genome-assembly--contig:-NODE-1887-length-14472-cov-4.035429_pt1 | contig 14472 bp, 9 predicted proteins | sample MGYA00242957_ERZ507957 | MGnify/ENA primary metagenome ERZ507957 (study PRJEB26167, sample SAMN06115538) | human gut metagenome | host: Homo sapiens | place: China:Heilongjiang | collected 2015-11-06... | reverse complement strand
CCCTTAGCTCAGTTGGTAGAGCAACTGACTCTTAATCAGTGGGTCTAGGGTTCGAATCCCTAAGGGTGTACAAAATGCTGAAGCAACGAAAAAAAGAGTATGCACCCTTAGCTCAGTTGGTAGAGCAACTGACTCTTAATCAGTGGGTCTAGGGTTCGAACCCCTAAGGGTGTACAAAAAAGAGAGACAATTCAGAAATGAGTTGTCTCTTTTTTGTTTTTACCACAAACCGACAACCGCAAGCTAAAAACCCAAAAGACAAAAAAAGAAAACGTAAGACAAAAGCAGACAAGCCGAAATTTGCAAGCAGAAGAAAAGAAGATGAAAGCCAGGAGCAGAAGAAAGAGAAAATGAAAATAAAGGTTCTTTTATTTTGCATTGTCTCCAATTTGCATTACCTTTGCCACTTAATGAGACACGCCAGAACAATCATATTAACCGTCATGGCCTTTGTGAGCCTACAGCTTTTTGGCATCAGCGCCGACAAGCAGCGTTCTGCCCTGTTGGGCAGCGTCTTCGCATATCCGCAGAGCGTCGACACCACCGTGAGCGACACCACCTCGTTTTCATACATAAAATATCGCCTGTCGACAGACCGACGCAATTTCATTCTCCTTGCCGTGCCTACCATGTGGACGGTGGCGCACAGCGGAGAGCGACACCATGTGGGAGAGGCCTACGACCGCATAGAGATGCAGAAAGACCGCATTGTCAAGGTAACCCGCGTGTTGCAACGGAGCACGGTGCCACACAACCGCAAGACGTTACCCACATTGGTGAAATATCTCACACCCAACGTGTATGGACAGACACTCATAAGCGATTTCATCCTCTCTCCCTTCAACCGCCACAACCGCAGGTTCTACCGTTACCGCACCATCTCCTTCTTCGATGGTACCACAACCATAACATTCCGTCCAAAGGTCAAGAGCACGCAGCTTGTGAGCGGCATGGCAACCGTTGACACCAGGACGGGAAAGATATTGACAGCTACGTTTAATGGCGAATATGACATGATCAACTTCTCGCTTTCTGTAAAGATGGGCACTAAAGGCGTTTCATCGCTCCTGCCACAGCAATGTGCGCTTGACGCACAGTTTAAATTTATAGGGAACAAGATAAGCTCGCGCTACGAATCAACCTTCGGCCTGCCGAAACTCCTTGCCGACAGTACGACCAACGCCAACGACACGCTCCTCCTTGACCGCGTGCGTCCCTACCCTCTTACACCTGGCGATGAGCGGATCTTTGCCCAGCATGAGGCACATGCACGCAAAGCAAGCAACGACACCACAGTCCACAAACGCGAGCGCGACAAAGCAAAGAAAATGTGGGATGCCGTAGGCGAGACGATGCTTGGACGCATAAGTTCCGATTTTGGCACAGAAAAGCGCGGATCCTTACGCATAAACCCACTCCTCAACCCCCTTTATTTTGGCTATAGCGGCAAACGCGGCTTCACCTATAAGTTTGACGTGCGCATGAGCTATGTGTTCAACGACCTGCAACGCGTACAGATGCGCTTCAAGTCGGGATACTCGTTCAAGCAACGGCAGTTTTATTTCACCATACCAGCCGTTTTCTACCTCAACTACAAGAAGAACCGTTACATAGAGGTAGAGTTTGGCAACGGCAACCATATAACCAACTCGCTCGTGGCAGACGCCATAAAGAGCGAGAAGGGCGACACGATAAACTGGGACCGCTTGCAACTCGACTATTTCCGCGACATGGAGCTTGACATGAAGCTTCATTACGATTTCTCGCCGAAGCTCGGCATAGAAGCAGGACTGGTGTTTCACCGCCGCACCGCCATCGACCGTCAGTCGTTTGCCGCTGTTGGCAAAAGTCCCCACTTTGTGTCATCGGCGCCACACCTCGGCATAGAATACAGACCTTTGGGCTATAGCGGCCCTGTGATTGCCGCTGACTATGAACGTAGCATAAAGGGACTCTTTGGTTCAACCATCGAATATGAGCGCTACGAGTTTGACGCCCAATACAAACGCCCGCTACCCAGCCTATCGAGCCTTCAAATGCGCTTAGGTACAGGTTTTTACACGCACAAGGGCAAAGAGTGGTATTTTCTCGACTACACCAACTTTCGCGAGAACAACATTCCTGGCGGATGGAACGACAGTTGGGCAAACTCGTTTGAGCTGCTGGGGCGAAATTGGTACAACGTGTCAAAATATTATGTGCGTGCCAACCTGACCTATGAGTCGCCCATTCTTCTTGCCGCATGGATTCCTTACGTTGGACGCTACATCGAGAAGGAGCGCATCTACATAAACACGCTGAGCGTGAGCCGCTTGCATCCTTACATAGAATACGGCTACGGCATATGCACCCGCCTGTTCTCCACAGGCCTGTTCGTGGGCCAGAAAAACGGACGCTTCGACGGCTTTGGCGTGCGCTTCGGCTTGGAACTCTTCAGACAATGGTGAGGATGAGCCTGAGAAAGAAAAATGAAAAACTTTGGTTGGCAAAGAAAATCTTTAAGATAAAAGTTACTACTTTAAGAAAAAATGTATAATTTTGCAACCAACTCGATATAATACTAATTTGTTATGGTTAAAATCACATTTCCAGACGGTTCTGTTCGTGAATATGAACAGGGCGTGACTGGCTTTCAAATCGCCGAGAGCATTTCACCGGCTCTCGCTCGCGACGTTGTATGTTGCGGTGTAAATGGTGAGACAGTTGAACTGAACCGCCCCATCAATGAGGACTCTACAATAGCCCTCTACAAGTTTGATGACGAGGAGGGAAAACACACATTCTGGCACACCTCAGCCCACCTGTTGGCAGAGGCCCTGCAGGAGCTCTATCCAGGCATACAGTTTGGCTTTGGACCAGCCGTTGAAAACGGCTTCTTCTATGACGTCATGCCTAAGAATGGCGACGTGATCAGCGAGAACGATTTCCCCAAGATTGAGGCTAAGATGAAGGAGCTCGCAAAGAAGAACGAGCCCGTGGTGCGCAAAGAAGTCGCCAAAGCCGAGGCCCTGAAAGAGTTTAAGGCAGCAGGACAGGAATATAAGTGTGAGCACATTGAAGAAGATCTTGAAGACGGCACCATCACAACCTACACACAGGGAGCCTTCACCGACCTGTGCCGCGGTCCTCACCTCGTGAGCACCGGAGCAATAAAAGCTGTAAAGATAACAAGCGTTGCCGGCGCCTTCTGGCGTGGCGATGCCAAACGCGACCAGATGACCCGTATCTACGGCATCTCGTTCCCCAAGAAGAAGATGCTCGATGAGCACCTCGCCATGATAGAAGAGGCAAAGAAGCGCGACCACCGCAAGATTGGCAAGGAGATGGAGCTGTTCATGTTCTCCGACCGTGTTGGTAAAGGTCTGCCCATCTGGTTGCCAAAGGGCACACAGCTGCGCCTGCGCCTGCAGGAGTTGCTCCGCTCTCTGCTCAAGCCATACAACTATCAGGAGGTCATAACACCGGGCATCGGCGGCAAGAGCCTCTACGTCACCTCAGGCCACTATGCCCACTATGGCAAGGACGCTTTCCAACCTATCCACACACCCGAGGAGGACGAAGAGTATATGCTCAAGCCAATGAACTGTCCTCACCATTGCGAGGTTTACGCACGCAAGCCACGCTCATATAAGGATCTGCCATTGCGCATTGCCGAGTTTGGAACTGTATTCCGCTACGAGAAGAGCGGTGAGCTCCACGGTCTTACCCGTGTGCGCACGTTCACACAGGACGACGCCCACATCTTTGTGCGTCAGGACCAGGTTAAGAAAGAGTTTGAGAACGTTATCGACGTTATCTTGAAGGTGTTCAAGATCTTCGGCTTCGAGAACTACGAGGCTCAGATTTCTCTGCACGACCCCAAGGACACCGAGAAATATATCGGTAGCCCCGAGATATGGGCTGAGAGCGAGAACGCCATTCGCGAGGCTTGCAAGGAGAAAGGTCTGGAGGCTCGTGAGGAGATTGGCGAAGCAGCCTTCTATGGTCCTAAGCTCGACTTTATGGTTAAGGACGCCATCGGACGCCGTTGGCAGCTCGGAACCATTCAGGTCGACTATAACCTGCCGCAGCGCTTCCGTCTTGAATACACAGCCGAGGACAACAGCAAAAAGACGCCTGTGATGATTCACCGTGCACCCTTCGGTTCGCTTGAGCGCTTCACAGCCGTGCTCATAGAGCACACAGCCGGCCACTTCCCCTTGTGGCTCACACCTGATCAGGTGTCTATTCTGCCTATCTCTGAGAAGTATAACGACTATGCCCGCAAGGTAGCTGCCCAGCTCGATGCCGCTGGCGTGCGTGCTCTCATCGACGACCGCAACGAGAAGATTGGCCGCAAGATTCGTGACAACGAGCTCAAGCGTGTGCCTTACATGGTTGTGGTGGGTGAGAAAGAGGCTGCCGACGGCACCGTGGCCATGCGTAAGCAGGGTGGCGGCGAACAGGCCACCATGTCGGTTGCCGACTTTGCAAAGCGCATAAACGACGAGGTGGCTGCTCAGTTGGCTGCTGTTAACGAATAGAAAATAAATTCTTACACAAGAAATGAGGGGGAGACACAAGCTCACGGTTTTCACGACCAAGAGCGCGTGCCTCCCCCTCTTTTGATTAATAAAATCTCCTCATTTACCCTTCTATTGCTACTCGTCTACCTGTCTACTCGTCAACTTGTCTACTCGCCAACTGACAATTAAAGTTTTTTGTGACCAAATGTTTGTGTATGTCGCAAAAAATGAGGAATTTTGCCTTTCGAATAAATTTGCATTAACATTCGGAACAAAAGAAACAGAACATACAAATGACAAAACCTCATATCCTCGCCCTTTCAAGACTCAACCCCTGTCTCGCATGGTTTGCAGCCTGCCTCTTATTTTTCACCTCTGTCTCAGCCCACGCCCAGATGCGCTGGAACCAAGCTTACCAACAGTATGTGGACCAATATAAAGATCTGGCAATAGAACAGATGCTTCGTTACAACATTCCGGCAAGCATAACGCTGGCACAAGGACTGTTTGAGAGCCGTGCCGGACAGAGCGTGCTCGCAACGCAAGGCAACAACCATTTTGGCATAAAATGTCACGGATGGGGAGGACGAACGATGTATCACGATGACGACGAGCGAGGCGAATGTTTCCGCGCCTATGAAAACGCATACCAAAGTTTTGAGGATCATAGCAAGTTTCTTGCACGCAACACACGCTACGCACGACTGTTTTCTTTAAAGAAGACTGATTATAAGGGATGGGCACGAGGGCTGAAAGCCTGTGGCTACGCCACAAATCCTCTGTATGCCAACAAGCTTATAGGCATAATTGAACTCTACAAGCTCAACAAGTTTGACCACGCCACAAGCTACGACAAGTTTATGGCCACGCACACAAGCAAGGACAAAGCTCTGCCAGGACAACGTCTGCACCCCATCAAGATATATAACGACAACTACTATCTTGTGGCTCGCCAGGGCGACACGTTCAAGAAGATCGGCAAGGAGGTGGGCATCTCTTATAGAGCCATCGCCAAGCACAACGAGCGCCATTGGAAAGACCGCATAGAGCCAGGCGACATTATTTATCTCAAGAAGAAACGTAAAAAGGCTATAAAAGCTTATAAGAACCGTCCGCACATCGTGAAAGACGGAGAGAGCATGTACAGCATAGCACAAACCTACGCCATACGTCTGAAGAGCCTCTACAAGAAAAACCATCTCTCACCCGACTATCAGATCAAGGTAGGCGACACGCTGAGGGTTTATTAGCCGTGAGGGGCTTGCGCAAAATTATGACCTGTCGGGGGCATGAGGCTTGAGCAAGCTCCATCAGCCGCGCTCTCTTTGCGCCGTCTCTGCGACTTATTTCCTTGCTCTTTATGTTCTCTTATAAGCACTTTTTTACGTCCTAAAAAAAAATTTTGCTGCTGATTTATACAAAATAACGGCAAAAAGGCTAATGTGTGAAAAATTATTTGTAATTTAGCACCCGAAAAAAATTTTTCCATACTAATTTTTTAAGGAACAAAAGATGAGACACAATTTTGTGACAATCGCCGACTTGAACAAGGACGAGATTATGTACCTTATTCAGATGGCAGCAGAATTTGAGAAACATCCCAACAGAGAACTTCTCAAAGGAAAAATAGTAGCAACCCTCTTTTATGAGCCCTCAACACGCACACGTCTCAGTTTTGAGACAGCTGCCAACCGACTGGGAGCCAAGGTTATAGGCTTCAGTGATGCTAAAGCCTCAAGCGTGTCTAAAGGTGAGACGCTCAAAGACACCATTCTCATGGTGAGCAACTATGCCGACGTCATTGCCATGCGCCACTACATTGAGGGAGCTGCGCAATATGCAAGCGAGGTAGCACCTGTGCCCATCATCAACGCTGGCGACGGAGCACACATGCACCCGTCACAATGTCTCCTCGACCTCTACTCTATCTACAAGACACAAGGGACGCTTGAAAACCTCAACATCTACCTCGTAGGTGACCTCAAGTATGGACGTACAGTACACTCGCTTATAACGGCCATGCGACATTTTAACCCCACATTCCATTTTATTGCACCTAAAGAGTTGGCAATGCCCAACGAGTATAAGCTCTATTGCAAGGAGCATAACATAAAATATTTTGAACACACAGTATTCAACGACAAGGTCATTGCCGATGCCGACATTTTATATATGACGCGTGTTCAAAAAGAACGTTTCTCTGATCTTATGGAATATGAACGCGTAAAAAATGTCTACATTCTGAAACGCGCCATGCTGAAAAACGCTAAAGAGAACATGAAGATCATGCATCCACTGCCGCGTGTCAACGAGATTGCCTATGACGTAGACGACGATCCGCACGCCTACTACATTCAGCAGGCACAGAACGGTCTCTACGCACGCGAAGCCATCTTCTGCCATGTACTCGGCATAACGCTCGATGACATCAGAAATGACAAAACAATAATTGAAAGATAACACCCCAAAACAAACACACATAACACAATGAGCAAGAAAGAACGATTGGTCGCCGCCATTAAAAACGGCACCGTGATTGACCACATACCAGCAGAAAAAACTTATCAGGTGGCAACGCTGCTCAAGCTCGAAGAGCTCAGCTCACCCGTGACAATAGGTTACAACTATCCCTCAAAAAAAGTAGGATGCAAAGGCATTATAAAGGTGTCTGACAAATATTTTACCGACGAGGAGATCTCACGTCTCTCGGTCGTGGCACCTAAGATCGTGCTTAACATCATCAAAGACTATGAGGTGGTGGAAAAGAAAACCGTAGAGACACCTGACGAGTTGAGAGGCATCGTGAAATGTAACAACCCTAAGTGTATTACAAACAACGAGCCTATGCAGACCGTCTTCAACGTGGTAGACAAGACACACGGCACGATAAAATGTCACTACTGCGACAAGGAACAGGACATCAACAACGTGGAGCTATTATAAAAAGAATTTTTAATACAAAAAATACATAGAACAATGAAGAGAGATCAAGAAATTTTCGACCTTATCGAGAAGGAGCACCAGCGCCAGCTAAAGGGCATGGAGCTCATCGCGAGTGAGAATTTTGTAAGCGACGAGGTGATGGAAGCCATGGGTTCCTACTGCACCAACAAGTATGCCGAGGGACTGCCTGGCAAACGCTATTATGGCGGATGCGGCGTGGTAGACCAGATTGAAAACATCGCCATTGAGCGTGTTTGCAAACTCTTCGGCGCCGAATTTGCCAACGTGCAGCCTCACAGCGGCGCACAGGCCAACGCAGCCGTGTTGCTGGCTGTGCTCAACCCTGGCGACACATTCATGGGTCTTGACCTCTCAATGGGAGGACACCTCAGCCACGGTAGCCATGTCAACACCAGCGGCATTCTCTATAACCCCGTAGCCTACTCGCTGAACAAGGAGACGGGACGCGTTGACTATGACGAAATGGAACGCCTGGCAAAAGAGCACAAGCCTAAGCTCATCATTGGAGGAGGATCGGCCTACTCGCGCGAGTGGGACTATGCACGCATGCGCCACATTGCCGACGAGGTGGGAGCCCTGCTCATGATCGACATGGCTCACCCGGCAGGTCTCATTGCCGCCGGACTGCTCGACAATCCTGTAAAGTATGCTCACATTGTGACAACAACAACACATAAGAGTCTTCGCGGTCCACGTGGCGGCGTCATTCTCATGGGTAAAGACTTTGAGAATCCATGGGGCAAGAAAACGCCTAAGGGCCAGATCAAGATGATGAGCCAGCTGCTCAACTCTGCCGTGTTCCCAGGAACGCAGGGCGGACCACTTGAACACGTCATCGCAGCCAAGGCTGTTGCCTTTGGCGAGGCTCTGCAACCCGAGTTTAAGGAATATGCCACACAGGTAAAGAAGAATGCTGCCGTGCTCGCCGATGAGTTGGTAAAGCGTGGCTTCGACATCGTGAGCGGCGGTACTGACAACCACTCTATGCTCGTGGACCTTCGCAACAAGTATCCTGAGCTCACAGGAAAGGTAGCTGAAAACGCTCTCGTGGCTGCCGACATTACCTGTAACAAGAATATGGTTCCGTTCGACACACGAAGCGCCTTCCAGACATCAGGCATCCGTCTCGGCACGCCTGCCATCACCACACGCGGTGCAAAGGAAGACCTCATGGTGCTCATTGCAGAACTCATTGAGGAGGTGCTCAACGATCCTGAGAACGAACAGGTTATTGCTAACGTGCGCAAAAAGGTGAACGAAACGATGAAAAACTATCCGCTGTTCGCATACTAAAGCAAAGCGTTTAAAGTAAAGAACGAATAGTGGAGAGTGAAGAATTCAATGCTAAGGCTGATTGTTAAGGAAAACAAGGAAGCAAAGCACAGGAATTCTTCATTCTTCACTTTTCTCTCTTCACTCTTCTCACACTTTCCTCTTTCCTCTTCATTTTTCACTTTTCACTTTTCACTTTTCACTTATAATAGTGTGCAAAGTTTTTAAATGGCTCGCGAACAATAGCCGTGGTATCGGCCTCATACACATTGCCGTAAGGGTCGCGAGCGCGCACCACAAGGTTGGCATGTGGGTCGATAGGCTTATAATAGTAGAGGTGGTTCATCAGCAAATAGGCATTGGCCTTGCTGACAAAGCGGAAGGGCATAGCTTTTATGTATTTGTGATGATAGCCCGCTGCAAAAGCATCTTGCCCCCTACTGCTAATGTGGTGCATGGGATATTCAAGACCATTCTCGACCACTGTAACCGACCAACGCGAGTCGGCATTAAACACATTGGCCATAATCATACCTTCATGGCGCGGCAGGTTCCAGTCGTTGGCATAGCTCTCGCCATTAAAGTCGGTATCTACTCTGAAAAGCGTCATTTGCTGGTGCGCTTTCCAAAAGGTGCCCTTGTAGTGGCAGTTGGCTATGCCATGTTCGCCAAACGTATAAACATAATAGCCATTAGGCGTGCCACACAGGTTGATATTCGACTGCCATATATTGCCACATGCCGCTGCATGACAGTGCTCAATAAGATGTTGGCCGTCGAGGTCGGTTTCATGATTAATGGCAAAATGGGTATGGCCGCAAAACAGTTCATAACCACTAAAAGTGTTCAGCAGACGCAGCAGTTCGCTCAATCGGCCCGACGTATAATGCCCCTCTTCAGCAGCAAAGGGCACTGGGCGTGCCTTTTTAGAGGGCGAACAACCAAAGGTGAAAGGCACATGATAACACAACACCACCCTTTTATCCTTGGGTGTGAGGGCAAGGTCTTGGCGCAGCCATCGCATTTGGCGGTCAGTGAGTTCGCCTGGCGAATAGTAAGATTGCTTGTGCGTAAACTGTACATTGTTCAAACACACATAATGCTCGTTGCCACGGTCGAACGAATAGTCGGTGGGGCCCCAGCTCTCCTCCCACTTACGGCGAAAGAGGGCGTTGCCATCTTGGTCATGATTGCCAATGACCGAAAATAAACGCATATCTGACGAGCCTAAAGCTGCACGTATCTGCGCCTGAAGGCTATCGTTATAGCCACCGTAATATTGCACATCGTCGCCCATGCTCAAACCATATACAGGCATGTGGACAGGCAATTGGGTGATGGTTTGACGTATGTCGACCATCGTCTCGTGCGTGAAACGTTCTATGTCGGTTTGCGCTACAGGGTTATCATCGGGGCTGGTATAGAAGGGGTTTATGGCATTGGTAACCTGAGGGTCGCCTATCACTATCATGGTATAGACATCTTCTTTACCATTAGGCAAACGCGTAAGCGTAAAGTCGTATTGACGGCGACGCTTTACAAGGGACTGATAGAAATAGGCCGTTCGGTCGGTGGCGCTATGGGTAGGCACCTGGCACCAAGAGGGCACTGTATAAAACACAAAGTGGGCATGGCTGTCGCGGCGCATACGGTAACAACCGTTCATATCGGTAACCACGCAACTGGCACCATCGCTCACCACCACGCCTGGCACAGGATGCCCCTCAACATCGGTCAGCGTGCCGTGTATGCTGTCAATGGGAAGAGGCTTCGATACTACAGGCTTTTTCACAGGGGGCAACTTCGACACATACCCCATAACCTGGGGCATTATGCCTTGACCAATGTCTAAATCGCCATCAGGCGCACACGAAAAGAGAGACATCGTAAACAACGTCATCAACAGCGCCATTGTCCCAAGCCATCTTGAGGGGCATGGGGTGCGTGTTTCTTCACAGTGTGCGGGGCCTAAGCCACATGGGGTTTCGTTATGTTGCAATGCTTTCATGCTCGGGTTCACTATTCAATCAATTTATCGAGGTCGCTCTCCTCGCCCACAATCCATAAGATGTCGCCTTTGGCAAACTGGCGCGAGGGGTCGATAACCGAGAGGTTTTCCTTTCCTTCTTCTAAGCCCACAACCATACAATTGTATTGGTCGCGTATGCCACTCTCGCACAAGGTTTTACCTACGAAGGGACTCTTTCCATCAATCACCATCTGGCGCAGCTTCATCTCTCGCTTCTCAATATCGGGATCATCGGCCATCACGGTCTGACCTATGGCCTGGCCAAAGACAGCCAACTGCTCGTCGTTGCCAATGGCCTGTATGCGGTCGCCAGGAAAGATCTCGTCTTCGCCATTCGGAATGTTGATGCGATGACGGCCACGAAGGATGCTGCTCACCATCACACCAAACTTATTGCGAAACTGAAGTTGGCTGAGCGTGTGTCCGCTCCATAACGAGTCGTCGGGCACGTCAAACTCGCCTATGTGTATATTGCGGTCAAGCAAATGGCCCTCATACAATGGTTTGCGTCGGCCCAGCACCTGTGCCTCGATATCGCGCGAACGAAGGTTCAAAATAAACAAGCGTTCAAGACGTATGCTGTTACGTTTAAGGCGGCGCGACATAATCATAACCATCAGCAAAGCCACTGCTATGCTGATAAGGAGGGCATTGGTAAAGCGCGTAAGATAGTTGCATATATAGAAGATGAACAGTGCGGCCACTACCATACGCACCAAGATGGTGAACAAGAGGGGAAGATGATTAGAGCGGCTATCGCTCCAAAGCGCCTTAAACTCTTCGCTGTGGTTCTTCTTCATCACCATAGCTCTGAGGAAAGGAGCAATGAACAAGATGGTGAGGGCGCCACATATACCATTGGCCCACCAGTGCATACCAGGCATAAGGTGGCGCACAAAGGGCAAGAAGAACATAAACATAAGGGCAATAACGGCCGATGACAGGATGCTATATATAAAGGTGTTGACGACCATCTGACGAAGCAAAATGCGCCAGTTGCCGTGCTTGCTATGCCCCGGATGGCTCAGTGCAATATTGTTCAAAGCACGCACCCACGACTTTGGCATACGGCGCTCGAGAAGGTTATAGCATGGCACCGAGAGGCGTATCATATAAGGGGTGAGGAAGGTGGTGATAACTGAAACGGCCACCACTACAGGATAAAGGAACTTACCTATAACTCCCAACGATAAGCCTAATGATGCTATGATGAATGAAAACTCGCCTATCTGCGCCATTGAGAAGCCACAACGCATGGCCGACTTTAGACTTTGGCCACTAATCAAGAAGCCAAAGGTGCCAAACACTGCTTGCCCCAACAAGATGGTTAGCACCAAGGCCATGATAGGCCAGGCATATGAAACGATGATATTGAGATCGACAAGCATGCCTACCGACACGAAGAAGATGGCACCAAAGAGGTTTTTCACGGGTTCGACAAGGCGAATGATGCGTTCGGCCTCAACGGTCTCGGCCAAGATTGACCCCATCACAAAGGCACCAAAGGCGCTACTGAAGCCTACCTTGGTAGACAGCACGGCCATAAAGCAGCACAGGCCCAACGAAACGATAAGCAACGTTTCGCCATTCATCAACTTGCGCATAGAGCGTAGAAACAATGGCACCAAGAAGATGCCCACCACAAACCACAGCACAAGAAAGAAGGCTATCTTTAACACCGAACCTAACATCTGACCACCATCAGGACTGTTTCCTCCTGCTATAGCCGACAGCATCACCATCATGACAATGGCCAGCACGTCTTCAAGAATAAGCACACTCATCACTTTGCCCGCAAACTGTTGCTGCCGAAGGCCCATATCGTCGAGCGCCTTATAAATAATAGTGGTAGAACTCATGGCCAACATACCTCCCAGGAAAATGCAGTCCATACGGTTCCAACTGAAGGCATGCCCCACCGTCATGCCCACCATCATCATACAGAAAATAATGGTGCACGTGGCAATAACGGGCGCTGCCCCCATCTTCAATATCTTTTTAAACGAGAAGTCGAGACCCAACGAAAACAGAAGGAACATGATGCCTATGTCGGCCCACGTGCGTATATCGGTATTATCAATTACCGACATGGTATATGGCATATGGGGCGACACTAAAAAACCAGCCACCACATAGCCCAACACTAAGGGTTGCTTCAGTTTCTTGAACACCAGCGTTACCACGCTGGCCACAATCAAGATAAGGGCAAGATCTTTTATAAGAGTGGGCAGTTCTGACATATCGTTCGTTTCTTTTTTTTGAAGGGTTTGTCTTTCGTTCTATACATTATGAAAAAGCCGCCCTCGTCCTACATATATTATATATAGATATAGGAAGAGCGCGGCTTAAGGTAAGTATCTTCTGTTAGGCCTTTACTGTGGGGCAGTCGGCCTTACGATTGCAGCAATAATAGTAGTCGGTAATGAAGCGTAGGTTCTTCTGCGCCAACTGCTTGCCTTCTTCTGCATTATCGCTGATGGTATAGTTGGTATCGGGCCACATACCATCATCTTGCAAACGACACATCACGTCGTAAGGAATGGCGTTGGCGCGAGCAATAACATTGAGAGCATTACGCGATGCCGTTTCTGGATTGTAGAAGGGGTTATCATCGGCCTTCACACAATCAAGCACACCAGGCTGCAAAGTGATGCCCGACTTGGGCGACGCCATCAGCATCAACCCCTTATGGCTCTTAAACTGTGGCAAGGTAACGCCCTGACTGAAGGTGTAGCCCACCTTGTCGGCCAAGAACTGTTCGCAAGCATCGTTATCTTTAAAGAACTGCACATAGCCACCATCGTTGGCCTTTACAAAAGCTTTATAGGCCGCCTTCTGGTTGCTGGTATCGCGGTTAGCTTTCTCGTTAGCAACATACTGCTCTACCCCTTCGCTCATCTCGTTCACAGCAATGGTGCCAATGCGATAGTAGTTGCCCGCAAACTTCACAAACTCGCAAATGATAGTGGTCTTGCCTGCTTCTACACTCTTCATATCAGTTTCAAGATGTTGGGGAGTAATCTCTACCACACTATTGTCAATGAGGTCTTTCAGCACCACCTTATCGGCATCGGCCTGCTCTACCATGTAGCAGCTGGCCTTCTTTACCTTCACATCTTTCCATGCTGCCAGCTGCTTATGGCCATTGGCCAAACGTGCCAACCACTCGGGTGTGGTGAGAGCCAAGAACGAGCGACGGTTCTTCAGCACCATGGTGGTGTACATACCCCATACCACCACTTTCACCTGTTCGGGGTCGTTGTGTGACTGCTCTAAGAAATTGTTCTTCAAGGTCAAGAACGAGTCGATGTTCTCAATATTGAAGAAGCTGTCATAGTGGAACCATGTTGCCACGGCCATATAATGTCCGCAAGCCTCGTCAGCCTCTGTTTCACGGTAGATAAAGTCGTGCAGGCGATCGTTCTCTGGCGCTGTCTCATACTCGTCTTCCAGCATCTCATAGATAAACTCGGCGGTAAGTTTCAGCACTGGGTTGTGGGGATATATCACGCGTTCGGTGCGACGAGCCACCTGAAGGTTGTGCCACAACAAGAACTGTATATCTTCTTTATTGATTTCGTCGGGATAATAGTTTTCGTCTAAATCGAAGAACGGCAAACGTGAGCCATACTCTTTCAGGCAAGCCGATGTAAAGTTTTGCCAGATGCCATTCTGTGAGATTACATCCTCAAAATAGCCAGC
>ENA-UERK01001882-UERK01001882.1-human-gut-metagenome-genome-assembly--contig:-NODE-1882-length-14489-cov-11.880239_pt1 | contig 14489 bp, 3 predicted proteins | sample MGYA00242957_ERZ507957 | MGnify/ENA primary metagenome ERZ507957 (study PRJEB26167, sample SAMN06115538) | human gut metagenome | host: Homo sapiens | place: China:Heilongjiang | collected 2015-11-06... | reverse complement strand
CCGACGCGAGACGCGTCGCCCCCATTAGTGCTCGCGTTTCTTCAAGCACCAACCCCACCCACACACATCACTAATAATAATGACAACGGGCAGACATGCACCAACAGGTTGACAACCAAACGGGTACATATCTGCCCGTGTCGTATGGTTACGATCAAAAAAACTTTGCCACTCATGCCCGTAAACGCGCCACTTAAACCCGAAAATCGACCACTTACGCACGCTACGCATTTAAGCTATTGAAACGTTTGTTTATTTCCCGTAAATTTGTACTTGACAATATGTGGCACATACACACCTGTTAAGTGCCCGATAGAGATAATAATTATAGAGAGAACAACAAACATAACTTTCCTAACACTAACACACACTACTATGGGAAAAACAAACGCCAAGATGTGTAGTCACAAGGCTACGCAAGTGTTACCGTTAAGTAAAGGCACGCCCGCCGTGGGCATAGCCTCAAGCAGTTATTTCGCAGCCTGCGCCCGCCACGTGGGCGCCCTCGCCCTGTTCGGCCTCATGTTCTGCCCCGTGCAGGTCATGGCCAGCCGTGCACCGCGCCTGGCCGTTGCTGACAGTTCCGAAGTAGTCAGCCCCGTGCTGCCCGACCAAGGCACCACCACGCCCACCGACTCCATCGGCAATGGCAGTACGGACGACACCGAAGAGGTGCTGCCCGACACCATTCCGTTCGCGCAACTGTGGAAGCATAATAGTTGGCTTTCTACTAATGAAGTAGCTGGCAGCACCACCCAACAGTCGTGGGAGATTATCTGCAGCCGTCCCACCAAGCTTACATTTAACTATTCTTGTAGAAACGGCAATTCCGGCACATTCCAAGTGACGCTGAATGACAGTACCATAATTAGACATGGGCGCTGGAACACAATCGATAGCAGACTCTATCAAATAGACTTGCCCGCTGGTCGCTATGTGCTAAAGACATCATATTACACACGTTACGATAATTATTACGACTCTGAAGGCTTAACCGAATATTGCTACGCTGGCATCAGCCACATAGCCACCGACGACGTCCAAGCCAACGCTACGACCTTCCTTGGCGCCCTTGCAGACTACCCCGCCCTCAAGCAAGAGCTGCAAACAGCACTCGACAACTCCAACGCTGCCCCCGACGACGAGGCACTCTACAACACCCTGAACGCCACGCTGAACGATGTGCGCAAAGCCGTATCGTACTATCCGCTCATTCAGAAAGACATCGTTGTAGCCGACTCTATCCTCAACGAGGGCGCCTATGTCGACATCTCCGAAGCCGTAGCCCTTGGCCGCACCATCGATGTCAACACCTCAACCAGCGCCAACTATCTGGCCGCATTCGAGGCTCTCGAAACGAGCATTGCCGTACAAGTGTCGAGCAACCAAAAAATCGACGACTGGGCGTTCAACACCAGCCAACGCTACACCATCGACAACATGGGTTACTACCTCGACCAAGAGCACAAGGTGGCAGCCTGCACCGGCCTGCAAGTCCAAGATGCCGATGTAACCAACCTCGTCATACCCTCCACTGTGCGCTACAACGGCGTTACCTATGCCGTCGTGGCCCTCTACGACAACCGTTACAACCAAAACAAAGTGCGCACACTCACCCTGCCCCGCACCTTACGCCACATCAACGACGGGGGATTGTCTGATTACCGCGCCATTACCGACCTCGAAATCCCCGCCAATGTGGAGCGCATGGGCGATTACATTGTGAACGACTGCCCACAACTGCAGCGCATCAAGGTCAATGCCGAGGTGCCGCCCACATTGGGGTCATTAGGTGTTGACAGTTACTATGAAGACGGTTACACAGCATACCGTCACCTCAGAATAGTTATCCCCCGCGAGAGCTTCCACGCCTACCGCCTTGTCAGTGCATGGAACACCGACTACAACGTGCTCATCGGTGGCGACGAAGGCATCACTGTCAGCACAGGCAAAATTGCCGCTGGCGACCTTGGCCATGTAGTAGTAGAAGAGGCCGGCTATCTGCAAGAGGTGAACAAACTCATCATTGAGGGCGAGCTCAACAGCGACGACTGGAGCAAGATTGGGCAAATGACCAACCTCACCGAGCTCGACCTGTCAAAAGCCCTGATTGACGAAATACCAAGCTATGCCTTCAACGAGCGTTGGGCCATCGACAAAGTGGTGCTGCCGCCCACACTCAAAAAGATTGGCAGCTATGCCTTCCAAAGAACCTCACTGACATCAGTCAATATCCCCGACAATGTCGAGACCATTGAGGAAAATGCATTTAGTCAAGTAAGGCAACTGCAAGAAGTGCATCTGCCAGACAGCCTTACATCATTAGGCCGCTACGCATTTGAAAAATGCCGCAGTTTACGTACGGTCAAGATACCCACCAAACTTAAAGAGATTCCGTGGTATGCTTTCGACGGTTGTAAATCTCTGCAAAGTGTCGAACTACACGACAGTATAACAGGTATCGGCGATTATTCTTTCAGAAACTGCAATCTCCGCGAAATAACACTTCCCAAATCAACCACATGGGTTGGAGGGTATGCTTTTAATGGAAATAGCAATCTGAGCAAAGTCACACTCAACGAGGGACTTATCGACATTTGGGCTTATGCCTTCCAAGACACAGCCATCGACACCCTCAACTGTCCCTCTACCCTACGCAATATATATAACGGCGCATTTGCTGGCTGCGGTAATCTGCGTCAAATCAACCTTAACGAGGGACTGACACGCATTGAAGTGTATGCATTAGCCAACAACAAGGCCACTGAAATCGTACTTCCCAGTTCGTTGGAATATTGCGCTGGGGCTGCTTTCGACGGCTGTGACAGCCTCGTCACCATCGAGGCACGCTCTGTCATGCCCCCCAACACCGGCGGTGGCTGCCCCTTGACTGTCAATGATCTCACCAAGGCCGTACTCTACGTGCCAGTATGGAGCCTTGCCGAATATCAGTTAGCCACAGGCTGGAACCAGTTCTACACCTTCCGCACCTCCGACTTCATGCCGCAGTACGTCAAGGTTAACAAGGACTTCTACTTCACCCTGCGCGACGAGCTCGACCCCGACTACCGTCCCGACATCGAGCTTACCGTCACCAACAACCAGATTACCGACTCACAGGGCAACACCGACTACCAGCACGGCAACCTCACCATCAGCGGACGCAGCAAACTCGCGGTCAACGACTTCAGCATGGTGCTCTCGCCGTATGCAAAGTACTATTACAAGGGGGGAGATCATTACTACAATAACGATTATAGATACCTCCGCCCCACCAGCCTCATCGTCAAAGGCGAGATGCGTGCCGAAAACGTTACCATCAACCTTTGGAACGCCACCAACCGCTGGCAGTTCGTGTCATTCCCCTTCGATGTCAAGGTGAGCGACATCGTACCCGTCGACAGCACCACCTCATGGGTAATACGCGGCCACTCGGGTGCCGAACGCGCAGCAGGCAACACCGCTGCCGTATGGCAGAACCTCTCGGCCGACGACGTGCTCCAGGCTGGCAAGGGCTACATCATGCAGTGCTACAAGCCTAACGACAAAAACGGCAACTACTATGCCGCCCAATTCACCGTGCGTCCCCTCACCACCACCGTCAACCGTCAGCAAATATTCAATGCCGACAACCGCACCGTGGCGCTTGAGGAGCACCTCGCTGAGTTTGAGCACAACCGCAGCTGGAACCTCATTGGCAATCCCTACCCAAGCTACTTCGACACCCGCTTCCTCGACTTCGGGGCGCCCTTCATGGTGTGGAACAGCAACAACCAGAACTATGAGGCTTACAGTCCGGTAGACGACAGCTACATTCTCGCACCCGCCGAGGCCTTCTTCGTGCAGCGCCCCGTCGACCAGGAGAGCATCACCTTCCTCAAGGACGGACGCCAGACCGACCGCTACGCCCGCACACTTGTAGAGGAAGAACCGGCCAGCGCACCGCAGCGCATCAGAGCTGCCTACGACAGCAACACCCACACCGCCGCACAGCGCACCGTGTTCAACATCACACTGGCCAAGGACGGACAGCAGGCCGACCGCACCCGCGTAGTCATCAACGAGGCTGCCACCATGCAGTACGACCTCAGCCGCGATGCCGCCAAGTTTACGGGCACCGAGCCTGCCGTGTCGCAAATCTTCACCATCAACGGCGCCACACGCTACGCCATCAACGAGCGTCCGCTCAACAATGGCCAGGCCCTGCTCGGTCTGCACTTCGGCACCGATGGCACCTACACCATCGGCCTCAGCAATCAGCCCGACGGCCAAGTCACACTTGAGGACCGCCTCACTGGCACCAAACTGCAGCTCAACGGCACCGCAGGCTACAGCTTCACAGCCAAGGCCGGCGACTGCACCGACCGTTTTGTGCTCCACTTCGACGCTGTGGCCACGGGCATCAATGCCGCCACTACCAACGAGGCTGACCGCAACGACGACACTTACACCCTCGACGGACGCAAGGTGAACAACCCCACGGCGCCGGGCCTCTACATCAAGGGTGGAAAGAAGGTTATCAAATAAAGTTGACGAGTTGACAAGTTGACAAGTTGACGGGTTAACGGGTAAGTTAGTTTACTCAAGTTTCGGGTTTAGGCGGGTGCGGCCAAAGGCACCGAACGCTACCTCTAATGGGGGCGACGCGTCTCGCGTCGGGAAAACATGCAACTATTATTAGCAGCAGTAGCGTTCGTGTCTAACTCCTATCTCTATCCCGACGCGGGACGCGTCGCCCCCATTAGAGGTAGCGTTTCTTCGCAGCGCCTAACAGACCGTGCGAACCTAAATCCGAAGCTTCAAGCAGGCAGACAAAACTACCCGTCAACCAAAAACATATATAACAACAAGTATATGAACAGATTATTATTCATCATAATGGCATGGCTCAGCACCCTCACTGCCTTGGCGCAGACCGAAGGGTACGACCCAAGCAATCCGCCACTGCCAAACTTCCCCACCACGGACAGCGACACCACGCACTACTACACACTGCGCGTGGTCAGCTCGCCCGCCACATCGGGGCTCAACACCACGGGCGGCAACAAGTACACCGCCGGCCAGAGCGTCTATCTGAGCGCCGGCCAAAACAACGGCATGAAGTTCCAGTACTGGGTTGACGGCGAGGGCAACACCCTCTCCACCTCAACCAGTTTCTACTACACCATGCCCGCACACAATGTAGTTATCACCGCCGTGTACAAGTACCAGCCCGGCAGCCCCTCGCTCCCCGCATTTCCCGAGGGCGAGACGCCCACCTACCTGCTCAGCACCAGCACCAAACCCGCTGGGGCAGGCTCCTTCAGTGGTGGCGGACGCAAATACCAGGCTGGCGCCCAGGTGAGTCTCACCGCCTACACCAACACCAACTTCGAGTTTGTGTGCTGGACCAACGCGGCAGGCGACACCCTCTCCACCGCGCGCAACCTTTACTACACCATGCCTGCGGCACCCGTGCAGCTCTACGGCCACTACCGCTACAACCCCTCAAGCCCCAAAAATCCGGGCCGCAACGCCTACGACGCTGACGAGGGCACAGCCATCATCGACGACTTTACGCCGGGCAATGTGAGCGGCGCACTCAACGATGTGACAGGCGGCAACACCTCGGCCTTGAGCAAAATCATCGTGGCCGGCAACGTCAACAGCAACGACTTCCAGATAGCCAACAACTTCAGCACCTGCGCCGTGGTCGACCTCAGCCGCACCTACGGCATCACCACCGTGCCTGGCTCATGCTGGTATGGCAACGACCACCTCACGCGCATCATGCTGCCATCGTGCATCACACGCATTGGCTACAGCGCATTCAATGGCGCCACCGCACTGGCCGAACTCACCTGCCTCGCCACCACGCCCCCCACACTCGACAGCTACGTGTTCGACGGCGTGAACAAGGGCCTCATCGTGTTCGTGCCCAAAGCCTCGGTCGAGATATACGAGCAGGCCGAGGGCTGGAAGGACTACGTCAGCAACGGCACCATCATCATCATGCCCGTGCAGCACAACGTGGCAAGTCTTGAGGTCAATCTGCCCGAGGCATGCGCCGACGGCCGATACAAAAACATGCCCCTCGAGCTTATCAACGTCAAAACGGGACAGCGCTACCGCTACGTGGTGACCGACCGACTCAACTACACCTTCAACACCCTCATGCGCGACACACGCTATGTGGCCGTGCTCCGCAACCAGCAGGGCACCGAACTGGCGCGCACCGACACCGTAAAGATTGAACTCGAGAGCCAGAGCATCGCATTCAACCTCGACCGCATGAAGCAGCTGCGCACAGTGGCGGCCACCATCACGGCCGGCGCCACCGACATCACCGCGCAGTCCACCGTCAACTGGCTCGACGCCAGCGGCAACTATCTGGCACAGGGCAACGAGCTTACCAACCAGGTGGCCGGCACCGCCGTCATGTGTGCCGTGAGCGTGCCGCAGAGCGTGGCCATGCAGTATGCGCTGCCCGCCGACACCCTCTACCAGGTGGTCGAGGCCGACAACACCCTGCACATTGCGCTCCAGCCGCTGCCGGCACTCACCCTCACGGGCCGCGTCATCGACCGCACCACCCAGCAGGGCGTGAGCGGTGTGACCGTCACCATGAGCCAGACGCTTAACAGCCGCTACACCAAGGCCGTGACCGCCCGCACCGACCAGCGCGGACAGTACACCCTCAGCGGCTACGGCGCACCATCGGTGCTCACCTACGCCCTTACCGACTACGTGAGCCGCACCGACACCCTGCCCGACAGCCTGCAGGCCGTGGCCACGGCACAACTGCCCGACGTGCTGCTCAAGCCCATTCAGGGCGCGCGCATCACCACACGCTACACCTATACCAACAGCGTGGCACAGGGCGTGCAGCCTGAGGTGAAGGACTATTACGACGACTACCAAAACGTAAGTTACACCATCTACAACCAAACCGCACAGCGCGCCATCACCCACTTCAACGTGCAGTACCCCGACATCGTGCTGCTCGAGGACGTCAACGAGGGCGACTCGCTCACCATCACGGCCAGCAGCAAGACTGATGCCTTTATGCCCGTCACCACGGGCGGACGCATCACTGCCGACCTTGCACTCACCGTCGAGGTGCCCATCACCCAGCTGGGCGGCATACGCGCCGTGTACACCACCACCGAGAACCCCACCGTGCTGGCCATTCTGTACGATGCACAGGGCAACTTGCTCAACCGTTACACCTACCCCGCCGCCGACCTCACCATCAGCGGACTCAAGGACGGAGAGTACACCCTCGTCACCATGGGACAGAGCGACTTCTTCAACTCTGTGTACAACCTCAGCCAGTTCGACCAGGCGGGCCTCATCAACGGCACCGACTATGTGGCCAACCGCGTCACAGTGCGCAGCGGCCTCATCACACCGGCCAAAAACGCCGTGGTGCCTTACTTCGACGAGAGCAAGTTCTACTACACAGGTGCCAACACCTCGTTCACTGCCAACAAGAGCAGCATCGTGGCTGGCAACTACCTCACCCTCACGGCCAAGGTGGACTTTAAGAGTGTCTACCGCGACAATGTGTCGGGTGTCAAGTTGCAGTTTGAGCTGCCCGAGGGCACCAACATGGTGGACGGTTCGCTCATGATTGGTTCCACAGTGTCGTACTACCAGCTCAACGGACGCACCATCACCGTGCCGCTCGACAACAGTCACATAACCGACCGCGTGCGCTTCTGCGTCATTCCCACCCAAAGCGGCACCTTCGCCCCCAACGCCTCAGTGGCCTTCCGCCTCAAAGGCAAGGACATGGTGCAGCCCATCGGTTCGGCACAGTATGCCGTGCAGGACGTGTCGATACGTGTGCCCGAGCGCACCCGCACCCGCGAGATTGTAGTGAGCGGTGTGGCACAGTCGCGCGCCGAGGTGTCAATTTACGATGGCACCGAACTCATAGGCAGCACCAAGGCTTTGGCCAACGGCTATTGGTCGGCCAGCTGCCTCATAGCATCGGCTTACAACCTTACCGACCACAACATCAGTGCCAAGATTGTTACCAGCAACGGCATGGAAATGGCTACCGAGACCAAAACTTGTACCTACGACGAGCAATACACCGAGGTTAAGTCGGTGGCCATGTCGTTCTACACGCTTGGTCAGAACAACACCATCACCTGGAACTTTGCCAACAACACCACCGACGCCAGCTCTTACTCGTTTGCAGGCGATGCGCTCTTCACCTTTGTAGTGGCCTTCACCCAACCCGACTCCACTGGCATCAACGACGTCGTGGTCAATGTGTTTACCAACAATGGCAAGGTGGTTGAAGTGCCGTGCCGTTACAGCGAACAGCAGGGCAAGTGGGTTGGTTCGCACAACTTCGACACCAGCGCACTGCCCTCCAACATCAGTGTCGACTACAACTTCTTCAGCCCCATCGTTGGCTCGCGCACTTTCATTCAAGATGCCGCAGCCTTTGTCGAGGCCGACTTCAACGATACCAAGGAGCAGGTAACGCAGCTCAAAAACGAACTGCTCAACCCCGAAACCACTGCCGAGGAAACTGCTTGCAGCGAACTCGAAACTTTGCTCGAGAGTGAAGACATCGATGCCGAGCAACTTAACGCCTTGGTAAGCAAGGTGGTGGGCGATGCCGAACCTGTGGAGCCGTCGGAGACTTACTTTGACGAGCTTGACACCAAACTTCAAGAGTTTGAACAAGAGTACAATCAATGGTTCGCCACGCTGCAAACCACTGGAGCTGACTCCTTGCTCAACGAATTTGGCTTCAACCCCGACATCATCAAGGCACAAGTGCCACAGGACGACATCAACGCCTCGTTTGAGAACAATGGCAAGCAATACACCATTACCACTCAAACACTCGCCACGGTGGACGAAGCACAGCTCATTGCACAGCATTACGCTGCACTTCAGATGAGCGACAGCACCAAAATATATTATTTGTTGAACGACAGAGGTGCCACCTTCATTGACCTTGCAAACTCTAAGCTTTACAAAATTGAGGTGACAGACACTGACGCTGCCACCAAGAGCCGAAAGCTTGACGAGTTTATCGAGGGCGTGAACGACTGGACCGACTGCATCAACACGATGATTACCTACACCAAAAAGCTGGTGGCATTAGGTACTGGCACCGACGCCAACGAGGCTCTGCCAAAATGGCGCGCCAACGCACAACTGACGCTCGACATCAAGGACGCGCTGTGCTGCGTATACGAAAAGGGACTTAAAGCGGCTTACGCCAAAATTGTCAGCGCACTCGACAAGGCAAAGGCCAGAGTGTCTGGCAAAATAGCTGCACGCCAAAAGGAACTTGAGCAGGCTCACCAAGTGATTGCTTACAAAGACAAGCTCATAAAGGAACTGCTCAGCGAGAACCTTGACATTGACAAGCAAATTGCACAAAATGCAGACAACGCCGAACTCATTGAACAGCTCAACGCAAAGCGCGCTGCCAACCTTAAAAAGCTCGAACAATACAAAACCGAGATGCAAAAGGTGGCCAAGTACGCCAAGAAGCTCGAAAAGCAGCTCGGTAGTTTCAAGAACATGCAGAACGTGGCACAAAAGACGTTCAACCTTATCAAGAAGCCTCTCGACAAACTGCCTAAGTCTCCCGTCAAGGGCGGCAGCAACCTCGGCAAGTATGCCAAGGTTGGGGGCAAGCTGATTGGCGGCTTTGGCGTGTTCCTCGAACTGCTCACCTATTACGACGACCTCGATGCGGCCAATCAGGATATGAACGACTGGATTAGTCTGCTCGATGCCATCATCAAGCGCATACCGTGCGAGGGTAACGAAAAGGCGGCTATCGCGCTGCGCGACAGCATCTTTGCCGACGGCTGCGACCTCATCAACAACTACAAGCGTATTCTCGGTGCCGAAATTGGCGCCATCGAAGTTGACTTTGCCTCACTCGTAAGCTGGGAGTGCCCGCCGTTCGAACTCGGATTGTGGTTCGCCTCTGGCATTCTCAACGGCTATGCCGAATGCTCTAAGTACTTCAGCATTGAACAAAAGTTCAACACGCTCAAGGCACAATACTGGATTGCCATCGGAAATCTCAAGTGCGGCGGCAAATACGGTAAGGTGAACAAGCGCAAAGAACCCACTCACCCAGGCGTCAACCCGATTGTCGACCCCTCAGGCTACGTCTACGAGGGCGTGTCGTCTAACCGCTTGCAGGGCGTAACTGCCACCTGCTACTACAAGGAGACGGTGGAGGACATGTACGGCGACTTGCACGAAAACGTTGTGCTGTGGAATGCCGAGGACTATGCACAGCAAAACCCGCTCTTTACCGACGAAAACGGTATGTACCAGTGGGACGTGCCACAAGGCTTGTGGCAAGTGCGATTTGAAAAGGAGGGCTACCAGCCCGCACAGTCGGAATGGCTGCCTGTGCCACCGCCACAAATGGACGTGAACATTGGCATGGTGCAAAACTCACAGCCCGAAGTGGTGAGCGCACGAGCCTACGAGGACGGCGTGGAACTGCAGTTCTCTAAGTATATGGACCCCGCCACGCTCACTGCCGACAACATCTACATCAAGTGTAAGTCGGCCGACACCGAGGTGCTCATTACCGACGCTCAAATTGAGTTGCTCAACGCCGAAGCGGCCATTGAGGGCAGCGAACAGCAGTACGCATCGCGCCTGCGACTGGCCACCGACCGACTGGGCTACTACGACGAGGCTCGCATCATCGTGTCGCGCAACGTGCAGAGCTATGCCGGCATTGGCATGACCGACAACTTTGAACAACAACTCGACGTGGAAAAGAAGGTGCGCGAAATTGTGGTGGACAATGTGGTGAACATTGCCTACAACGCACAGCTCACCGTAAGAGTGGCCGCACAACCTGCCGAGGCTGCCGCTGGCAAGACTATCACGCTTGGCTCGGCCTCTGACCTCATTGCGGCTACCGACGCCACCGAGCTTACACTCGATGCCGACGGACACGCTACCTTTACCATCAACGCACAACTGCCGGGTGCCACGGCCATCAAGTATGCCATGCCCGACGCCGGGCTCGAGGCTACTACCATGGTTAATGTGGTGGATCCCGCACTGCTCAACGCGGTAAAGGCACCACGTGCCTCACGACTGAGCGGCACGGCGGTATATCGCGGACAGACCATCGCACTCACTACCGAGAGCGAGGGGGCTACCATCTACTACACCACCGACGGCTCATGTCCCTGCGACGCTGCCACACGCATCAAGTATGAGCGACCCATCGTTATCAACGATGCTGTCACCATCAAGGCTATGGCCATGGGCATCAATGCCGACGAGAGCGATGTGCAGACTTTTGAATACACCATTCGACAGAGCAGCGTGAAACTGCTGCTGGCCGAGGGTTGGAACTGGAACTCGCACGACTTGGCATCGCCGCTTGCCACTACCGAACTGAACGGTGTGGCTACGCGCATCGTGACGCAGGAGCGCGAGGCCATTGCCGACCCGGACCTCGGACTGGTGGGCAACCTGCTGAGCATCAATGCTGCCGAGACTATGAAACTGCTTGCTCCGGCCACGGCCGAGAAGGCTTTCGCCGGCGAACAGTATAACCCCACCGCCACACAAATTGAACTGGTGCGCGGCTGGAACTGGCTTGGCTATCCGCTCGGCACGGCGCTGTCGCTCAACGATGCGCTCGCCTTGCTCGAACCTGACACCGACGACTGCATCGAAACGCTCGATGGCGGATTTGCCACTTACACTGCCGACGGCGAATGGACTGGTTCACTGCAACTCATGCAGCCCGGACGCGGCTATCTGTACAAGTCGGGCTCTGACAAGAGCTTTGCTTACAATGCCGTATCGTCGGTGGCTAACGCGCAAGCGCTCTACGGTGCGCACCGCCTGCAGGCTAAGGCTGCACCCTACGAGCTTAACCGACACCGCTACCCCAACATGATGCCTATTGTGGCCACTCTGAGTGGTGCCACACTGAGCGAGGGCAGCCAGGTGGTGGCTCTGAGCGAGGGCGAATGCCGCGGCATTGCCAACATCGAGGCCAATGGCATGATTTTCCTCGCTGTGTACGGCTTGGGCAACGAAACCATCAACTTTGCTGCCTACGACGCGCTTTCGGGCGAAATGATGCCTATCAGCAACACTACGGCCTTTGCTGCCGATATGCTCGGCACTACGGGAGCGCCTTATGTGTTGCACATCGATGGCACGGCCACTGGCATTGACGGTAACGTGACTTCGCACACCAACCTGCCAAACGGCATCTATACCGTGGGCGGACAGCGTGTGAACAACGTGACGCAGCCGGGACTCTACATTATCAAGACTACCGGACTTGATGGTTCTACCACCGTGCGCAAGCAAGTGGTGAAGTAAACTGGGGAATGAGTTGATGAGTTGATGAGTTGATGAGTTGACGGGTAAGTTTGTACATCTTGCCAAATGCCGTTACACTATCTGCATATTGACAATGCAAAACATACTTACCTGTCAACCCGTTAACCCGTAAACCAGTCAACCAACAATAAATACAGACACAAACATGACACATATACACACGAAAAGCCTGTGGCTGCTCATAGCCACACTGCTGCTGAGCGTGTTCGGCGCACGCGCCCAAAACAGCGGCAGCGAGGCGCCATGGACGGTCAATCCGCACGACTACAAATACGACATGACGCTCTACGCCAACATCGTGTTTGACGGCACGCCTATAACCGACTTCAGCCACTACCAGGTGGGAGCCTTTGTGGGCGACGAATGCCGCGGCACGGCCGAGGTGCAAACCAAGGACGAGGCGCAATGGCTCTACCTGCGCGTGCGCAGCAATCAGCCGCAGGGCGAAAACATCGTTCTGCGCCTGCGCGACACCAACACGGGCGAGGTGCTTAACCTGCAGCCCGAGAGCGGCGACATCACCTTCGAGTCGCAAGGTTTGGGCGGCCGACCCGGCAGTCCGCTGGTGCTCAACGCTGCACGCAGCTACGCCCTGACATACATAGTCGGTGGCGAGGAATACCATGCTGAGGAGGTGCCATACGGCACAACACTCACTCCCATCGAATACCCCGAACGCGAGGGCCACTCTTTCAGCGGCTGGACAGGACTGCCGCTCACCATGCCGGCGCACGATGTGGAGGTGACGGGTGAGTTTGTAATAAACCAATACACCATCACCTTCGACGCCAACGGTGGCAGCGAGGTGGCGCCCATCACGCAGGACTACGGCACCGCCATCACGGCTCCCGACGCGCCCACACGCAAGGGCTATACCTTCATGGGCTGGAACGAGGAACTGCCCGCCACCATGCCGGCACGCGACCTCACACTCACCGCACAGTGGCAAATCAACACCTATAACCTTATCTACAATGTGGACGGCATGACGTACACAATGGTGCCAGTAACCTATGGTGATGCCATCACTCCCGAGCCCAATCCTACCAAGGAGGGTCACACTTTCAGCGGCTGGAGCGAAATACCCGCTACGATGCCGGCACACGATGTGGAGGTGACGGGTAGCTTTACGGTGAACACTTACAAACTCGTCTACAAGGTGGACGGCGAGGTGTACAAGACTACAGAGGTTACTTATGGCACCGCCCCCGCCACCGAGCACGCTCCCGAAAAGGAGGGCTACACTTTCAGCGGCTGGAGCGAAATACCTGCCACGATGCCTGCACGCGATGTGGAGGTGACGGGTAGCTTTACGGTGAACACTTACAAACTCGTCTACAAGGTGGACGGTGAGGTGTACAAAACTACCGAGGTTACTTATGGCACTGCCCCTGCCACCGAGCCCGCTCCCACCAAGGAGGGTCACACTTTCAGCGGCTGGAGCGAAATACCGGCCACGATGCCTGCAAACGATGTGGAGGTGACGGGTAGCTTTACAGCTAACACTTACAAACTCGTCTACAAGGTGGACGGCGAGGTGTACAAGCAAATTGACGTGACTTATGGCACTGCCATCACCCCCGAAGAGGCTCCCACCAAGGAGGGCTACATATTTATGGGCTGGAGCGAAATACCCGCTACGATGCCAGCACACGATGTGGAGGTGACGGGTGAGTTTACCAAGGTAACGGCTATCATGCAGGCGCTTGGCAGCACGGGCCGTGCCGATGTGTACAACATCGAGGGCCGTCTTATCATGCGCCAGGCCACGCTGTCTGACGTCAAGGCGCTGCCTAACGGCTTATACATGATTGGCGGCCGCAAGGTGCGCATCGTCCGCTAACGGCACGGATGTAGCTTTACTATAAAACAATAACGGGAGATAGAATTATCTGTCAATCAAACAGTAATTTCTATCTCCCGTTATTGTTTTTTCTTTCTCCCGTTATTGTTTTTTCCGCACCTCACGCCGCAAAAAGCACGCTCCAAAGCCTATTAAATAGGGTGTCCTGTTCTACATTCTCGTTTTTGATATTGATTTAACTGAAGTTTCGGATTTAGCAAAGGCGGGCTGAAAGCCCAATGTAGCACATAGCCCAGGGCAAGCGAAGCGACACCCTGGG
>ENA-UERK01001878-UERK01001878.1-human-gut-metagenome-genome-assembly--contig:-NODE-1878-length-14530-cov-3.628797_pt1 | contig 14530 bp, 14 predicted proteins | sample MGYA00242957_ERZ507957 | MGnify/ENA primary metagenome ERZ507957 (study PRJEB26167, sample SAMN06115538) | human gut metagenome | host: Homo sapiens | place: China:Heilongjiang | collected 2015-11-06... | reverse complement strand
CTCATATCGGGGCGGGTCCTAAGGTCTTTCACCCACTTATGAGCAAGCTCATGTGGGCTTAGACCTTTTGACCCTGGTATCCTATAACATGATATCAGATATTCTGAAACCACCAGACATTTACCCACACAGATAAAGAGGCATCCATGACCTTCCAGGAATTTAAAGAAAGATTTTCCTTACAGCTGAATGACCAGCAGGAGACAGCGGTACTGCACACAGAGGGAGCGGTACTGCTGCTTGCTGTGCCCGGAAGCGGAAAGACCACGGTGCTGGTGACCCGTATCGGCTATCTGATCTATTGTAAGGGGATCCCACCGGAGCGGATCCTGACGGTGACCTATACGGTAGCAGCTACGGCAGATATGAAGCGCCGGTTCTGTGAATTGTTTGGGGAAGAGTATGCCGGGCGGCTGGAGTTTCGGACGATTAACGGGATCTCCCAGCGGGTTCTGCAGTATTTTGGATATAAGACCGGCAAAACACCGTTTGACGTAGCGGACAAGGAAGCGGTGGCTATTCTGAAAAGTGCCTTTTTCGAGGTAAGAAACAGCTTTGCCACAGAAAATGACATCAGAGAGCTGCAGACAGCGGTAACCTATGTGAAAAATATGCGCTATACAGAGGAAGAGATACGGAAGTATCAGACACCGGTACAGAAGCTTCCGGAGATTTATCAGGCATATCAGAAAGGGCTGAAGGAGAAGTCACTGATCGATTATGATGACCAGATGGTATATGCACTGCGGATTCTTCAGCAATTCCCGGAGGTGCGCTCACATTTTCAGGAAAGCTACAGCTATTTCTGCGTGGATGAAGCGCAGGATACTTCGAAGATCCAGCATGACATGATCCGGCTGCTTTCTGAAAAATGCGGCAATCTTTTCATGGTGGGCGATGAAGACCAAAGCATCTACGGGTTCCGGGCGGCCTATCCGGAGGCACTGGTAGATTTCGAAGTGGTACATCCGGGGGCGTCTGTGCTTCTGATGGAAAGCAATTACCGGAGCGGACAGCGGATTGTAGAGGCGGCAGACCGGTTTATCCAGAAAAATGTGGCGCGTCACGAAAAGCACATGACACCATGGAAGGATATGGAAGGAAAGGTGCAGCGGATCACACTGCGGAACCGGAAAGCCCAGTATGAGTACCTTCTTCAGCAGGCCAGGGAGAAAAAAGGGATGTCGGCGGTGCTTTACCGGAATCACGAAAGTGCCCTGCCGCTCATTGACCTTCTGGAGAGGGAGGGGATTCCATATCGGATGAAGGGAAATGATATGACCTTCTTTTCCCATCCGGTGGTGGGTGATATCTGTGATTTCCTGCGGCTTGCCCAGAACCCTTACGATGGGGAGGTGTTCCTTCGGATCTATTACAAAATGGGAGCAGGGATCAGCAAGGCGGCGGCACTGGAGGCCATAGAGAATAATTCCCTGAAGCGGACGCTTCTGCAGGAGGTGGCAGAGGGAGAGAAGGCAACGCCTTTTGTCAGAAAGCAGTGTCGGTCGTTGCAGACGCATTTTGCCAGTATGCAGAAAGAAGGAGCGGGCAGGGCAATCTACCGGATCCTGCATTTCATGGGCTATCAGGATTACATGGAAAGCCATGGACTTGACAGTGGCAAGGCAGAGATCCTGCGGATCCTTGGAGAAGCGGAAAATGACAGCAGGGCATTTTTACGGAGACTGCTGGAGCTGCAGGAGCTGATTTTGGCAGGCGGCAGCATGACGAAGCAGAAACCGCATCTTCTGCTTTCAACCATTCATTCCAGTAAAGGGCTTGAGTATGACAGGGTATTTCTGCTGGATATGGCAGAGGGAATCCTGCCCTCTGTGCAGAAGCCGCCTGAGGGGAAAAAGGGCACCGGGAGCGGCAGAAAGGCAGAGAAGGACAGGGAACTGTATGAGGAGGAACGACGCCTTTTTTATGTAGCCATGACCCGTGCCAGAAAGGAGCTTTATATTTTTACCTTTGAGGATGGAAGCACATCCTCCTTTTCCGGGGAGATATTTGCGCCAAGGGCATCAGCAGCAGGGAGCAGGGGGAAAGGAATCGGAATATCTCGCGGGAGCCGGCAGACATACACATATGACATGGAAGAATATAAAGAAGGTATGTATGTCCTGCATAAAACCTTCGGGCTTGGCCTCATCCTGAAAAGAGAAGGGGACAAGGCCATGATCGCCTTTCCGGATCCGGTGGGGATGAAGACGATCTCTCTTTCTGTGGCGCTGGAAAACGGTCTCCTGCGGAAATAACATTGCTTTTCAAATGACCACAGAGTATAATGAAATATATGCAGAAATGATAGTCATACTAGCAGATGGGAGGAAGAAAAAGTGAAGAAAATGGAAGAATATATCCGGTGCATTCCTGATTTTCCGGAGCCCGGTATCATGTTTCGGGATGTGACAAGCGTATTGCAGGATGCTGAGGGACTGAAGCTTGCCATTGATTCCATGATCAAAATACTGGACGGCGTGGATTTTGATGTTGTAGCAGGAACAGAGTCAAGGGGCTTTATCTTTGGAGTACCGGTTGCCTATGCTATGGGGAAGGCATTTGTCCCGGTCCGCAAGAAGGGAAAGCTGCCCTGTGAAACAGTTTCTGAGAAATATGCACTTGAATACGGGTTTGCAGAGATCGAGATGCATAAGGATTCTATTAAACCGGGACAGAAGGTTGTCCTGATCGATGACCTGATCGCAACCGGCGGAACGATCGAAGCTGCGATCAAGCTGGTAGAGAGACTTGGGGGAGAAGTAGTCAAGATCGTATGTCTGATGGAGCTTGCAGGGCTGGAGGGCCGCAGGAAGCTGAAGGGCTATGATTTTGAAGCAGTTGTTACTTATGAAGGGAAATAATCCATAGACAGAAGGGTATTTTAGGGTTATAATAGAATTTAACGAAAACGATTAAGTTATATGCTTCACTGGGGGTTACATATGAAAAAGAAAAATATTTTTGTCAAATTACTTGGCGCCTTTCTGGTTCCGATCGTAATGATGATCGTTCTTGGAGTGGTGTCCTATGAGACCGCGTCCAAGTCGACGATGGAGAAGTATGAGCAGTCTGCCAGCAGTACTGTGGTTTCAGTGGCAGAATATATGAAGCTGCTGACACAGACGGTAGAGAGCGGCACGACAGAGCTGCTTACCTCGGATCAGGTAAAAAATTACTTCGGCATGAATGCCGGCAGCAAGGACAAGAATAAGGAAGCAACCTCTTATAATGAAATGAAGGATCTGATCCTGAAGCAGACCTCATCGACCAAGTATACGGCAAATGTGCATGAGTTTGCCCAGCTTGGACGCCCGGTTTCTTCTACCACGAAGGATTCACCGACCAAGGTGGCTTTCCCGGACGGGGCTTATGATGAGTTCCTGAAGAGGGAAGGTGCTGTTTTTGAAGATTCTACAGTAAAAAGTATATGGATGGGAACACACCCTTATATTGATGAGACGACCGGTATCACCACAGATAATTATGCATTCAGCTTCGTGAAGAGATTTACGACAGGTAAGGGGTTCCTTACCGTTGATATCAAGATGGATACGGTTGCAGAGGTTCTTGGAAAGATGGACTTTGGCAAGGGCAGCAGTGCCTCTATCGTGACTGCGGACGGACGTGAGATCAATATCCAGAATGGAGAAGTGACAGATGCAAAGCTGTACCAGGGATTGGATCTTACTCCTGCAGAAGGAAAGGACAGCGTATCTGAATATGTGGCTGTAGGCGGCAGAAAATATCTGCTTCTGGCGGCACCGGTCGGAGAAACTGAAATGACAGTATGTGCCCTGATCCCGGAGGCCAGTATCCTGGAAGAGGCAGCGGGACTCAGGAACACTACGGTTATATTCGTGCTGATCGCTTCTGTAGTAGCAATCATGATCGGTATCATACTTTCCAGTGATATCCGTAAGACACTGAATACCATCTCTAAGTGCATGCAGGTGGCAAGTGAAGGTGATCTGCTCGTACAGATTCCGACCAAGAAGAGAAAAGACGAATTCGGGCTGGTGTCTAAGAGCATTGGCAAGATGCTTGGCGGTGTGAAGGAGCTGCTGTGGCAGGTTCAGAAGTTTGGCGGTGAGGTAGATACCTCCGCAGGGCAGGTAGCAGAAACGACCTCACAGATCCTGTCTTCCATGGAAGAAGTAAACAGTGCCCTTGGCAGTGTGGAAGCAGATGTTGCTACTCAGGCACAGGATGCAGAGGATGGCTATCAGATGATGGCAGCCTTCGGCGATAAGATCAACCACCTGAATGAAACTGTGGACTCCATGGGCAGTATGATGCAGAGCACGATCGGAAGTATCCAGCGTGGTACTACCATGGTGGATGAGCTGAAGAGGACAGCAACAGCTACCGGCGAGATCACCAGAGAGCTGGTAGACAATGTTGAGAATGTAAACGAACAGAGTACAGCGATCGCAAGGATCATTGAAACGATCAGTGATATTGCGGAGGAGACGAATCTGCTTTCCCTGAATGCAAGCATTGAGGCAGCGAGAGCCGGAGAGAGCGGAAGAGGCTTTGCTGTAGTAGCCCAGTCTATTGGCAAGCTGGCAGCCCAGTCTATGGCAGCGGGCAGCGAGATCACCGGAATTGTGGCATCGATTGAAGAAGCTACAAGAACTGCAGCGGAGTCTGCGGGACAGACAGAGAAGAATGTGGATTATCAGATGAAAGCACTGGAGGAAACGGTTTCCGTATTCCACGAGATCAATGATACCGTGCAGGCACTGGTATCTAATCTGCAGGGAATTACAAGCGGCATGACAGAGCTTGTTGGAGACAAGGATGATGTTCTTAAGAAGATCCAGGCAGTATCCCAGGCATCAGAGAGTGCAAGTGCTGCAACAACAGAGGTAACAGCAAGCATTTCTGAACAGGTTGAATTCCTGAAGGGTCTGACAAAGGATGCTGAAAATCTGCAGATGCAGACCAGAGAACTGGAAGCTGCGATGTCAAAGTTCAAGATCTAAGTAAGAGAGCACATTTAAACAGAAGAATATGATCAGAGGCCGGACTGCCAGAGCAGGTGTCCGGTCTCTTTTTTTGAAAATATACTAAAGTCTTTCCTGTTTTATCCGATATCTATTATGAAATCATAATAATGGAAGGAGGACAACAGAATGCGTATTGAAGCTTATTCACAGATCCAGCAGATTTATAATACAAACAGGACAACGAAGACGCAGGAAAAGAAGAATGTGCGCCCTACTGACCAGCTGCAGATTTCCAGCATGGGCAGGGATATGCAGATTGCGAAGGAAGCTGCACGGGCTGCTTCGGATATCAGAGAAGAAGTGACCGCTCCTCTTAAAGCAAGTATTGAGGCAGGGACTTATCATGTAAGCACAGAAAGCTTTGCAGATAAGCTGTTTTCCAAATATGAAGAAATGAGGTAATCCCAGTGGCAAGTTTGATGGAAAACCTGATAGATGTATTGGATCAGGAAAGCGGAGAATATGAAGCGCTGCTGGGATTATGCAGAAAGAAGACGCCGGTGATCGTATCCGGCAATCTGGAAGAGCTTACCAGAATCACGGATGAAGAACAGACTATTGCAGGCAGGGTGAATAAACTGGATCATAAACGCCAGGAAATCTATGCCGATATTGCCAATGTAATTAACAAGGATGTTAAAACACTGAAGCTCACGGATCTGATCGCCATGCTTGAGAAGAGACCTTCTGAACAGCAGAAGCTGGCACAGACCTATGACAGATTAAGGGCTGTCGTGCAGGAAGTGAAAAGGGTGAATGAACAGAACAGGATCCTTTTACAGAACGCACTTGAGATGATTGAATTTGACATGAATATGCTGCAGTCCAGAAATGCAGCACCGGAAGGAGCCAATTATAACAGAGGCGCTTACAATACCGGTGAGCAGCTTGGCGTGAACTTTGGCGGTTTTGATGCCAAACAGTAAGGCAGCATTTGTAATTATATGAGGTGACAACAATGGGTTTGATGGGAAGCTTATACATCGGAGTATCCGGATTACAGACCGGTCAGAATGCACTGAATACCACAGCGCATAATATGTCCAATATTGACACTACCGGGTATACCAGGCAGCAGGTGCAGCAGGGTACCCGTTCTTATAACATCTTATCTAAGACAGCATCAGCCAATGCCTATCAGGAGACAGGGCTTGGTGTTAATTATTCTCGGGTTAAACAGGTCAGAGATTATTTCCTTGATAAAACTTATCGTCAGGAGAATGGAAGGAGTGCTTTCTATGACACTTCTGTTTCTGCTATAGAGGAGGTGGAGGATCTTCTGCAGGAGCTGCAGGGAGAGACCTTTTCCGAGGGGATCCAGAATCTCTGGAAAGCAGTCCAGGAGCTTTCAAAGGATCCGTCCAATTCTGTAAATCAGGGGGTATTTGTCCAGAGATGTAATGAATTTATCACAAGGGGCAAGGCGGTATATGAAGGACTTGCAGAATATCAGGACAATCTGAACAGCAACCTGAAAACGGAAGTAGATACGATCAATGAATATGGTAAAAGGATCGTGGAGCTGAATCAGGCGATCCTGAGGATCGAGGCAGGCGGCAGAGAGCATGCCAATGACCTTCGTGACCAGAGAAACCAGCTGCTTGACGAATTATCAGGCAAGGGGAATATCAGCTACTATGAGGATGTAGACGGTAATGTGCTGGTGAAATTTGAAGGAAATGATTTTGTAAAGGAAGATTCGATCAATGAGATCGCACTTCTGGAGGATGAGGTGACCGGGTTCTATACACCTTATTGGAAAAATCTGGCTGATACCACGAAGAATCCCATTGATATCAGCTCTGCCAAAGTTTACGATATGCAGCAGACGATCTCCACAGATACCAATACAGATATCGGATCCCTGAAATCCATGCTGTTTGCAAGGGGAGATCACAGAGCAACCTACGAAGACCTGAAGGATGCGGATAATTATGAAAAGAACATATCCCAGTCGATCCTGATGAATGTACAGGCAGAGCTGGATCAGCTTGTAAACAAGGTTGTAACGGGGATCAATGAGATTTTCAAAAATGCAGCAGATAAGGCCGGCAGTTATCCGGACAGTACCTATATGAGAGACGGTAATGGAAACCCTTATCAGATTTTTAATCTGGTAGCAAATGAAACGGATCAGAATGGGGATCCTTACTTTACCATAAATAATATCATCATTAACGGTGAGATCAAGCAGTCCCCATCCTTACTTGGATTTATCAGGCCGGATCAGAAGGTGGATCAGGATACAGCAGATGCGTTGAAAACGTTGTTTACAGAGGCCGTGCATACGCTGAATCCAAAGGTTCATACGAAGACAAATCTTGCCAATTATTATAATAATCTGGTATCCCAGGTGGGAAATACAGGATCAGTACTGAAGGGGATCAGTGAGAACCAGCAGAAGACGGTAAATGAGACATATGCAGCGAGAGATCAGGTGCATGGTGTATCGTCTGATGAGGAGCTCAGCAATATGATCATGTTCCAGAATGCTTATAATGCAGCCAGCCGTTACATCAATGTGATCAGTGAGATGCTGGATCACGTGATCTCAACGCTTGGCAGATAATCAAAATAATCAGAGATGAGGTGACAGCATGCCTTCACAGTTTTTTGGATTACAGATCGCAGGCTCGGGACTTAGGGCTTCCAATGCGGCTTTGAATACAACAGCAAATAATATTTCCAACGCCCAGACCAAAGGCTACAGCAGACAGGTGGTATCACAGGAAGCAAATAATGCACTGCGTACCTTTACGACCTATGGCTGCGCCGGTGCCGGAGTTGATACGATTGCGATTGAACGTGTGAGAGACCAGTTCTACAACGTGAAGTACTGGGATAACAACTGCAAATACGGAGAGTATCAGTCTAAGGCCTATTACTGCAAGACCATTGAGGATTATTTCAATGATAATGGAAGTACAGGCTTTAAGAGTGTCTTTGATAAGATGAGCCAGGCACTTCAGAGTGTGGTATCCAATGCCAGCAGTGATCATTCAAAGCAGACCTTTATTTCCTCGGCCAAGGCGCTGACGGATTATTTCAATACCATGTATGGAAATCTGCAGGAGCTGCAGAAGGATGTAAACCTTGAGATCCAGCAGAATGTGGATCAGATCAATTCCATTGCAGAGAAGATTGCCACCTTAAGCAAGCAGATCAATGTCATAGAGCTTTCCGGAGCAAAGGCCAATGAACTCCGGGATCAGAGAGAAAAGCTGGTTGATGACCTTTCTGAGATCGTGGATGTGGATGTTACAGAATATGACATCACAGATCCGAATAAGCCGGACAGAAAGACGGGGGGAACCCGTTATATTGTGCAGATCGCAGGGGGACAGCCACTTGTAGATGCCAATGATTACAATACCCTTTCCTATACAGCAAGATCCACCTCCGAGAAGGTGAACCAGACGGATGTAGACGGATTGTATGAGATCCACTGGTCAAACGGCAATGAGTTCAATCTGACCAATGCAGCCATGAAGGGCAAGCTGAAGGGACTTGTAGAGCTCCGGGATGGAAATAACGGCACCAACTTTGAAGGTAAGGTAAAGTCTGTAACGGATGGCGGCACCAAGGTTACGATCGAGGTAACAGCCAATGACCTGAAGGATATGAAGACCTGTACGCTTTCTGACACGGGTGGTCATATCAATATAGCAAATACGATCTATGATTATACATCATGGGTATACAATAATGATGGCACTTACACCTTTACCCTGAAGACGAGTCCGGATACCGGACTTCCTACAGCACAGGCAGCCGGTAAGGAAGCGAAGACCTCAGAATCCATTAAATATCAGGGGATTCCCTATTATATGGCACAGATGAACACATGGATCAGGGGCTTTTCTGAGAAGGTAAATAATATTTTTACCGGTGGTGTGAACGCTTATGACGGTAAGGGATGCATCCTTTTTACAGGAAATAAGGCAGCGGGAGGACAGTATACAGAGGCTGACCTTGATGCAGCTAAGGACAACGGTTTGTATGAGCTGACGGCTGGAAACTTTACTATAAATGAAGAGCTTCTGAATGATGCAGGGCTTCTTGGCACCAGGTCATGGATCTCGAATGATGAATTTCAGGGTGTGGAGGAATGCGGACAGATCAAGGAAATGATCGAGCTTCTGACGAGCAAGGAGAAATACCAGTTCCGGAATGGTTCAGCCAGTCAGATGCTGGAGATGATCCTGTCGGATGTGGCACTGAATGCAAGCAATGCCAATACCTTTGAAAAGACCTATGAGGGACTGGAAAATACGATTGAGAACCAGAGAAGCTCGATATCCGGAGTGGATAAGGATGAAGAGGCGGTCAGCCTTGTAAAATATCAGAATTCCTTTACACTGGCATCCAAGATGATCCAGACACTGACGGAAATTTATGACAGACTGATTCTGGAAACTGGCGTATAAAGCCAGGCCATAAAGAGGAGAACATAGCTATGAGAATAACAAACAGGATCATGGAAAATAATTCCCTGTACAATATCAATAACAATAAGATATTGCAGGATAAGCTCAGTACACAGATGTCTACGACCAAGAAGCTGACAAGACCATCGGACGATCCGGTGACAGCGATCCGTGCACTGCGGCTTCGTACCAGTGTATCCGAACTGACACAGTACTATGAAAAAAATGCACCGGATGCAGACAGCTGGCTGTCTATTACAGAGGGCGCGCTCAGCACAAATGTCGAGGTTCTGACAGATCTGGTCAAGAAGGCGGGCAAGGCAGCCAATAAGGAAAAGGGCGTGGAAGACCTGAATATCCTTCTGCAGGAAATGAAGACACTCCGGAATGAGTATTATTCTACAGGCAATGTAGACTTTGCAGGCAGATATGTATTTACAGGCTACCGTACCAATACCACGCTGACCTTTACAGAGGAGGATGCGGCAAAGGGCGATTCCTACAATATGACAGAGCCGGTGAAGCTGAAGGATTTTGATACCACCAGTTATACAGATATGAGTACGCTTGCCGGACTGACGAAGAGCAATTACAATGACGCCAAATATAATACGGTGAAAGAGCAGGATGTAACAAACAGCACCATCCACAGGATCCGTCTTTCCTATGACAAGCTGGACAGTACAGTCCGTATTAGGATCGGAACTGCTACGGTTGATGCAGGTGGGAATGAAGTTTTTAAGAATATTCAGGGTATTGATTCTGCAGCCATTATGACAGCGGCATCGGCAGAAGCAGGCTATCAGCAGATTGCAACAGCAAATAAGGCAGGAAATGTAGCCATGGCCTACATTCCGGAGACGGGAGAGCTGTTATTCAGTGACAAGGCCTATGAAACCCTGAGCAAAGCGGTGAAGGATGATACCGAGATTTCCATTAATTATACAAAGAGCGAATGGGAAAAGGGTGATCTGAGACCTGAGCATTATTTCAGAAGCACTGTTACGAAAGCAGATGGTACAAAGACCAAGTTTAATTTTGAGGCAGATGTGAACGATCAGGTGATAGAGTATGATGTGGGATATAACCAGACGATACGTGTCAATACCATGGCAAACGAAGCCTTTTCCCATGGCCTAGACAGAGATATCGAGGATCTTGAGAGAGCACTTTCTTCCCTGCAGGAGATTAGTGCAACCATGACGGATCTGAGCAGGCTGAAGAAGGAACTGACAGAGGGGACTGCCGACTATGAAAAGGTAGAGAAGCAGCTTGATGCAGCAACCAAGGCTTACAATTACGCCAGAGAAAACATTCATACAAAATTTGAAAATTCCATTACCAGTATGCAGGGATATCTGGACGACACCAATATTGCGGTTACAGATAATGGCACAAGAAGCAGCAGACTTGCCCTGATCAGCGACAGACTGATGGATCAGAAGACTACGTTTAAGACTCTGCAGTCTGAAAATGAGGATGCAGATATTGCGGAAGTGACCGTGGAACTCACCAGCTCCAAGCTGACGTATGAAGCGGCATTGATGGCAACAGGAAAGATATTACAGACATCACTGATGAATTACATTTAAAACGTACCGGAGAGTACAGATAGGAGCAGCGATGAAGATCAAAACGAAGGTATTTGGAGAAGTAACGATTGACGATGATAAGGCGATCTATTTTCCCGCGGGAATTATCGGTTTCCCTGATATGACAGAATTTGCCCTGATCCATGATGAGGAAAAGGGAGCAGGATCGATCCACTGGCTGCAGTCCCTGCAGGAGCCTGCTTTTGCCATGCCGGTCATGGATCCGCTGATCGTTAAACCGGATTACAATCCGGAAATAGAAGATGAACTGCTTTCCCAGATCGGAAAGCTGGATCCGGAAGAGATTCTGGTGCTCGTTACGGTAACAGTGCCTTCGGATCTGACGAAGATGAGCGTTAACTTACGAGGACCGATCATTATTAACGCAGCAGAAAAGAAAGCGTGCCAGGTGATCGTGGAAGGCGAAGCTTATGCAGTCAAATACCCTATTTATGATATCCTGAATGCGGGAAAGAAAGCAGGTGAATAGATGTTAGCTTTATCCAGAAAAAAGAACGAGGCATTGATCGTCAACAATAATATTGAAATTACTGTACTGGAGATCAAGGGAGAACAGGTAAAGCTTGGCATCAGTGCACCGAAGGAAGTGCCGGTTTACCGGAAAGAGGTCTATGTGCAGATCCAGGAGGCAAATCAGGAGGCTGTCAGTATGGAAGGTCTTTCTGCACTGCAAAATCTGCTTGGCTGACCCTTAATTTTTTTAATATTTATTCCGATATAAATAAAAGATAACAGAAGGAATCAGTTTAAATGGAATTGTTTACTATCACACGGAGGTGATTATCATGGCAATTGAAGCATTAAACAGTGCCGTCAGCTATCAGGCACAGACGACCAGACAGGCGAAGCCTGTACAGAAGACAGTTGTAGAGGACACGGAGGTTACTACTACACAGGGGAAGGCTGTAAGCGGTGATATTGCAGCGGGAACCAGGGTAGGGGAGACAGAGAGGCAGGACAGCCAGAGCGGACAGAATGGCTCCCAGAATCAGCAGCCCAGTAATGAACAGCTGAAGAAGGCGGTAGAGCAGCTGAATAAGAGTATGCCGCATTCGGAGGCAATCTTCGGATTCCATGAGGAAACAAACAGAGTGACCATCAAGATCATAGATAAGGATACCAAGGAAGGGATTAAGGAGCTTCCTCCCGAAAAGACTCTTGACATGATCGCCAAGGTATGGGAGCTTGCTGGAATCTTAGTGGATGAGAAGAGATAGGAGAATATGATATGACAATGAGAATGACCGGTATGTTTTCCGGTATGGATACGGAAAGCATCATTCAGGAGCTGGTCAGTGCCAAACGGACAAAAGTAGATACACAGAAAAAGGCACAGACCAAGCTGGAGTGGAAGCAGGATGCCTGGAAGGAACTGAATACTAAGCTGAAGAATCTTCAGTCCAAATAAATCGCAAATATGCGTTTTTCTGATGCATACGGCAAAAAAACGACCAAGGTTTCCAACAGCAGCGCAGTCAGTGTGATCACAGGTGAAGGTGCTGTGAATGGAGTGCAGACCCTGGAAGTTGCCAGACTTGCCAAAACTGCTTACCTGACAGGTGGTAAGATTCAGAGCAGTAAGGAGGTAACGGCGCTTACGACTCTTGGAGAGCTGGATGAAACGCTTGGAGATGATTTTTCCGGTACGATTACAGTGGGAGCCGGAGATAAGCAGAAAACACTTAATATTGATAAGAATACCAGTATCTCAACGGTTCTGAATACCATGAAGGAAGCGGGTTTAAATGCCAGCTACGATGCTGGACAGAAGAGGTTCTTTGTCAGCGCTAAAACATCAGGTGAGGATGGTAACTTCAGTATCACAAGTGGTGATGCAAGCGGACAGAAGGCACTTAAGATGCTTGGCATTTCCTATGACGCGAGTGCAGAATCTACCGGAAAGAGTGATGATGAGGCTGCAGCACATTATACCAAGGGACAGAATGCTGAGATTTATCTGAACGGTGCCAAATTTACCAACAGTACCAATGTATTTGAGATCAACGGACTGACCTTTACTGCACTTTCTGCAACAGCACCGGGAGAGACAGTTACTGTGACCACAGAGCAGGATACTGATGGTATCTATGACATGGTCAAGAATTTCCTGAAGGAATATAACAGTGTGATCAACGAAATGGATAAGCTGTACAATGCAGATTCCGCCAAGGGCTATGAGCCGCTGACGGATGATGAGAAGGAGTCCTTGTCCGATTCTGAGGTTGAGAAATATGAAAAGAAGATCAAGGATGCCCTGCTCCGGAGAGATGACAATCTTTCCACAGTAAATTCTGCTCTGCAGCAGATCATGTCAGGCGGCGTTGAGGTTGGCGGCAAGACCATGTATCTGAGTGATTTTGGCATCGATACCCTCGGCTATTTTACAGCAGCTGAGAATGAGAAGCATGCTTATCATATCGATGGAGACTCAGATGATGCCAGTACCGCTGGCAATGCTGACAAGCTGAAAACCATGATCTCCAATGATCCGGACACGGTTATTTCCTTCTTTACGTCACTGTCCCAGAAGCTGTATGGCAAGATGACAGACCTTTCCAAGTCAGTAGACGGCTACAGAACCTTTGGTAATTTCTATGATGACAAGAAAATGAAGTCGGATTACGAGGATTACACAAGCAAGATCAAGGAGCTGGAGAAGAAGCTTCAGGATTATGAGGATAAATGGTACTCCAAATTCAGCAAGATGGAGACCGCACTGGCCAAGATGCAGTCAAATTCCAGCGCAGTAACAGGATTATTAGGAGGCTCATGACATGGCGTTACCAAATGCGTATGCCCAGTATAACAATAGCAAGGTGCTGACAGCGTCACCGGCAGAGCTGACACTGATGCTCTATGAGGGAGCGATCAAATTCTGTAATGTGGCGATCGATGCTGTAGAGCGTAAGGATATAGCAAAGGCACATACTAATATTGTCAAGGTAGAGAATATTATCGATTATCTCCGGAAGACATTGGATATGAAGTATCCGGTAGCACAGGATTTTGAAAGGATGTATGTCTATCTGGATCAGAGACTTGTAGAGGCAAATGTAAAGAAGGATGTGGAGATCCTTGAAGAGATCCGTGATCACCTGCATGCCATCCGGGATAACTGGAAGGAAGTTATGCGGGTTAATAGAGAGAAAGGAAGAGTATGATCGATAATTACCTGGGGATACTGGAAGACAGTCTGCATAAGAAGCTTGACGTACTGGAGGAGATCACAGCCTACAATAAACAGCAGGAAGAGCTTCTGAAAAAGGACACAGTATCCATGGAAGAACTGGACACCAATATGGAACAGAAGGATGTTTTGATACAGAAGCTGACAGAGCTGGATGAAGGCTTTGAAACACTGTATGAAAGAATCCGGGAGCAGCTGCTTACAAATAAGGATGCTTATAAGGATCAGATCAGAAGGATTCAGGGACTGATTTCCAAGGTGACAGAAAAAGGAGTTTCCATTAAAGCCCAG
>ENA-UERK01001872-UERK01001872.1-human-gut-metagenome-genome-assembly--contig:-NODE-1872-length-14567-cov-7.618150_pt1 | contig 14567 bp, 11 predicted proteins | sample MGYA00242957_ERZ507957 | MGnify/ENA primary metagenome ERZ507957 (study PRJEB26167, sample SAMN06115538) | human gut metagenome | host: Homo sapiens | place: China:Heilongjiang | collected 2015-11-06... | reverse complement strand
GTTGCCCTCCAGGTGCACGGTTTTTGCTGGATTTTTGCCAGTTCTCTTGCTCTAATTATGCCATGGATTGGCCTCTATGGGTTGAAATATAAGGCTTTTTCTTTTATTCAGTGTGCATTACCTATATATTTGCAATTTACGAGGAAATGCTACAATTTTCTTTTATTTGCAGATACAGCAAGGCATCACAGCTGGCCGCGCCTTTCTGTCCGGATGGGGCGGGACAGTCCCCCGCCTCTGTTTTTCAATCTGGAAAACCACATTTTCCTCTCGACAATTGCCGCATTTCTGTTACAATGAGATAGACATATACGACAACTTCCCGGCTTTTCCGGGGCAGGTAAACAGGAGATATCGACATGGAACTGACGACACAAAAGCCCAAGCTGATTTTGACCGATCTGGACGGCACTCTCCTCCGGGACGATAAAACGCTTTCCCCCGCCAACCGGGCCGCATTGGAGCGTGCCGCCGGGCAGGGCGCCCAGGTGGTCCTCTCCACTGGCAGGTCTTATAAAAGTCTCTCTCAGGAGCTGCGTGATCTGCCCTTTCTGCGTTACTTCATTCTGGTCAATGGCGCCAAGGTCTACGACCTGCAAACGGACACCGTGCTCTACCGGGCCGAGGTCCCCATGGATGTGGCCCAGGGGCTCTTCCAGATGTTCGAGCCGCTGGATGCCTGCATCGACTGCTACCAGAATGACACCGGCCTGATGGACCGCAAATATTATGACCATCTGGAACGCTACATTGACGATCCCCACGCTCTGAAAATGACCCAGGACTGCCGCACGCCGCTGGATCATTTCCGGGAGGCCGTCCGTGCCGGCGGCGAAAGCGTGCAGAAGCTGCAAGCCTTCTTCCACACGCCGGAGGCCCGCACAGAGGCGCTCCGCCAGCTGGGTGAAGCCTATCCCCAGTTGATCCTAAGCTCCTCCCTGCCCGGCAATCTGGAGATCAACGCCCCCGGCGCCACCAAGGGCGACGCTCTGCTGGCACTGTGCCGGGCGCTGGGGCTGGCCCCCGCCTGCGCGGTCGCCTTCGGAGACGGCACCAATGACATGACTATGATCCGCAGCGCAGGCATTGGCGTCGCCATGGCAAACGCGGAACCGGAGGTGCTGGCGGTGGCTGACCTGGTCGCCCCCTCCAACCAGGAAGACGGTGTGGCTCAGGTCCTCTCACGCTGGTTCTGACGTAGACTACCGCTCTTGGGAAGCGGGACCGTGATGGTCTCACCGGGTCTGAGTGGCCGCTGTTGTCGGTCCACAAACTCACGCATATTTTCAAAAGGACCCCGGAGAATTGCCCATCGGCAATTCTCCGGGGTTTCTTTATTTTTCTTGTTCATCGCTGCGGCTCATATCCGCCGGTGCAGACAGGGCCTGCAGACGGTACATCACCGGATTTTCCTCTGCGAAATACGCCGCCAACCGCCGGTATTCCCGGTAGAGCTCCTTGTAGGCAGCAGCCCGCTGCGGGTCAGGCGTATACACTGTTCCTCTGCCGCCTGTCATGTGCCGCACAGCTTCTTCCGGCGTTTCATAAATTCCCGCTGCCGCGGCGGCCATCACCGCCGCTCCCAGTGCCGTCGTTTCCGTTTCCCGCACCGTCTGGATAGGCCGTCCCAGTACATCCGCATAGATCTGCATCATCAGCGGGTTTTTATGGGGGATGCCGCCGCAGGCCACGATCTGCCGCACCGGCACGCCCCCCGCTTCGAAGGTGTCCAGGATCAGGCGGGAACCGTATGCGGTCGCCTCCATCAAGGCTCGGTACTGCTGGGCGGGTGTCGTCCGGATGGTCAGGCCCAGCATCATGCCGCTGAGCCGGTCGTCCACATAAGGGGAACGCTGTCCGTTCCACCAGTCCAGGGCCATCAGCCCTCCGCTGCCTGGCGGCAGCTGGACCGCCTCCCGGCAGAGGTACGCATGGATGCTCTCCCCGGTAGCCTGCGCCGCTTCTGTTTCCCGAGCCGGGACCGCTTCTTTCACAAACCAGTCCAACAGGTCGCCCACGCAGGCCTGTCCCGCCTCATAGGTATACAGTCTCGGCAGGACGCTGTCGCCTACCACGCCGCAGATTCCCGGCATAGGGTGCTTCTCCCCGCTGAGCAGCATATGGCACGTGGACGTGCCGATCGCCATCAGCATGGTCCCCGGCTCCGTCACACCGCTGCCCGGCAGCCCCGCATGGGCATCGATGATCCCGGCCGCCACCGCCGTACCGGCACAAAGGCCCAGGCGGCCCGCCCATTCCGGCGTCAGCGTTCCGGCGCATTCCCAGGGGGCTGCTATCTCGCCCCGCAGCTTTTCCGCCGTCAGATCTTCAAACAGCGGATGCAAGTTCTTCAGCAGCGGTGCAGGCAGATATCCCCCTCTGGCCGGGTCATAGAAATTCTTGAAACCCGCAAAGCACCTGCTGCGGACAAGATGTCCTGTCAGCGCAAGCACCAACCAGTCCGAGGCCTCCACCAGATAATCCGCACGCTGGTAAACCTCCGGCGCTTCTTCGGCGATCTGCAATATTTTCGGCAGTATCCACTGTGACGCCACATGGCCGCCGTAATCCGCCAGGAGCTGCGGGTCAAACTCCCGTATCGCCGCTTCAACGCGCCGTGCCTGTCCCTCCGCCGCCAGATGCTTCCACAGCTTCATATAGGCATGGGGTGTCCTTTGATATTCCGGCAGCATGCACAGCGGCGTACCGTCTGCCAGGACCGGCAGCATGGTGCAGGCCGTCACATCCCAGCCGATGGCGGCCACCTGTTCCGCCGGGACCGAAGCATCCCTCAGCACCTGCGGCACCGCCGTTTCCAATACGTCCAGATAGTCCGCCGGATGATGCAGCGCCCACCCGGCGCCCCCCTCCGTCATCACGCCATGGGCATAGGGCACCGTTCTCTGTGCCGCGATCTGCCCGGTGCGGCTGTCCACCAGCACCGCCCGGCCGGACAGTGAGCCGAAATCCACGCCAATCACATACTGGGCCATCTTTAACGCTCCCTTACTTCTGTCCGTAATAAGCATTGGCTCCGTGCTTGCGGTAATAGTGCTTATCCAGCAGATATTGCGGCGCCGGTTCCGCGGTCCCCTGGGCAAGCTGCTCCGTCAGCAGTGCCATCCGGGCGGTCTCCTCCAAAATCAGCGCATTTTCTACCGCCTTCTGGCTGGTCACCCCCCATGTAAAGGGGCCATGCTTCCGCACCAGCACCCCCGGGACCGCCATGGGGTCCCGCTGGGCAAAGGTTTCCGCAATAACCTTGCCGGTGCAGCCCTCATAATCCCGCGCCACCTCCTCAGCGGTCAAATGCCGGGTACAGGGCACAGGGCCATAAAACGTATCGGCATGGGTCGTGCCGTAGCAGGGCAAGTCCCGCTCCGCCTGGGCAAACACCACCGCATACCGGGAATGGGTGTGGACTACGGCGTTGACCTGTGGAAAGCTGCGGTACAGCTCCAGATGGGTCAAAAGGTCTGAGGACGGCCGCAGGTTGCCCTCCACAACATGCCCCTCCAGATCTGTCACCACCATCTGCTCCGCCGTCATAGTATCGTAAGGCACGCCGCTGGGCTTGATGACCACATACTTCCGGTCCGGCGTAATGGCGGACACGTTTCCCCACGTCAGGATCACCAATCCGTACTCCACCAATTTCAGATTGGCGGCGCAGACCTCCTGTTTCAGTTCTTCCAGCATGGTTTTCCCTTCCTTTTGTCTCAATTTCAAAAAAGGACGGCCATTTGGCCGTCCTTTTTTGATTGTCAATATACGGATCAGCCCACCACAGAGGCGTACAGATCGTTCCAGTGCTCCAGGATCGCATCCTTGTTCTCGGTCATGTACTGCACATCACGGTCGACCCACTTGATCTCGCTGGAGGGAGTCAGCCATGCGTTCTCGGGGACCTCATAGTTTGCGTTGGTGTAACGCAGAGTGCCTTCCTGATAGGCAGCCAGAGCGGTCTGGCCATCAGCAGAGCACAGGAAGTCGATCATGGCCTTGGCGTTCTCGGGGTTAGGGCCATTCTTGACCAGAGCGCAGCCGAAAGCGGTAGCGGAGGTGCCCTCGGCGGGATACTGCAGACGGATGTTGTCAGCGCCGTCCTTCACAAGGTTCACAGCGCCGTCCTCATAGGTCAGGCCAACCACATACTCGCCCTGCTGCACGCTCTTGAAGCAGGCAGAGGAGGAGCCGGCGATCACCAGGTTGGGCATCAGCTTCTCAATGTAGGCCCAAGCCTCATCGGAATCGGTGCCGAACACAGCCATGATGTTGGACAGGTTGTTCCAGGCAGCGGAGGAGCTATTGGGATCAGAGAAGATGATCTTGCCCTTCAGAGCGGGATTCAGCAGATCCTCATAGGACTCGATCTTGATGCCCAACTGGGACTCCAGATCCTCGTTGACGCAGAAGACAACAGTGGACAGGTGGTCCATGGAGTACAGGCCGTTGGGAGTGGAGTAGCCGGAGATGGTCTCGCTGTCGTAATCAGAGACCCACTTCTCAAAGATATCCGCATAGCGGTCACCGTCGGAGTCGGCCATGCCGCCCCAGACCAGATCACCCACAGGGTTAGAAGCCTCACCGGCCAGACGGGTGGTCAGCTCACCGGCGGAGCCGTTGACGACCTCCACATTGATGTCGGGATACTTCTCGTTGAAGCAGGTGATCAGGGCGTCCAGATCGCTCTCGGTCATGGAAGAATACAGGACCAGATCGCCGGACAGCTCCTTATCTGTGGGCTCCTCAGCGGCGGGCTCCTGCGTATCGGAGGTGTCCTCTGCGGGGGTGGTGCCCTTGCTGCCGCCGCAGGCAGCCAGAGACAGTGCCATGGTCAGTGCCAGGAGAGTTGCAAACAATCTTTTCATCATACTTACTCCTTTTTGTTATTACTCAAATACGGAATATTCCGTAATCAAGCCGTGTGGGATTTTAGAGGCTTACATCCTCGCTCTTGCTCACCGCCAGATAGATCAGCAGAGAAACTGTGGTCACCACAGTCAAGATGGCGGCGAAAGCGGCGGCCAGACCATAGTTGCCGCGGGAGATGGCCACATAGGTGGACATGGTCAGGGTGATGGACTTGTTGTTATACAGGATGATGGAGGAGCTCAGCTCCGTCACGATGGACACCCAGCTCAAAATAGCGCCGGAGAAGATGCCGTTTGCCATCATAGGCACGGTGATCTTTACAAATGTCTTGGCCTTGGACGCGCCCAGGGATATAGATGCCTCCTCAATGCTCATGGATATCTGCATCAAAGTCGCCGTCGCGGAACGGACGGTGTAGGGCAGACGGCGGATCACCAGGGAGATGGCCATGATGGTCAGCGTACCGGTCAGGGCAAAGGGTGCCTTGCCGAAAGCAATCAGCAGCGCCAGGCCGATGACCGCGCCGGGCATGATGTAAGGCAGCATGGACAGCGTATCAATGGTGTTGTTCAGCACGCTGGAGCGGCGGACCACCAGATAAGCGATCAGCACAGCCACCACAATGATGACGGCCAGCGCCACAACGCCCAGAACGGCGGTATTCTTGATAGAACGCACCAGCAGCTTCTTTATGGCCTGCTGGTAGTTGCCCAGGGAGAAGCCGGGATGGAACACGGCGCCCTTGCAGTTCCGGAAGGACAGGTAGATGATGTACAGCTGGGGCATGAACGCGATCCCCACCAGAATGTAGCAATAGGCATGCATCAGGAAGCCGGAGAGGCCGCTGCATTTTTTCTTTTCAACGGGGTGCAGGGCGTTCATGGAAAACTTGAACCGGCTGGTGGCCCACTTCTGGAAGAAGAACACAATGGCCGTCACCAGGATTGCGATGCAGGCCAAGGCCGCGGCGAAGTTGAAGTTCTGGCCGCCCTCGCCCAGGTACTCGTTGTAGATCAGCACCGGGAACGTCTGGAAGCCCTCGCCCAGCAGCATCGGCGTGCCGAAGTCGGCAAAGGCCTGCATGAACACCATCAGGGCCGCCGCCAGGATCGTGGGCATGGACAGTGCCAGCACAACGTTGAACAGGCGGCGCACACCGATGCAGCCCATATTGGCGGAGGCCTCCATCAGCGTGTTGTCGATGTTCTTGAACGCGCCGTTCATGTAGATGAACACCAGGGGGAAGAACTTCAAGGACTGGACGATTAGAATGCCCTTAAAGCCGTAGATGCTGCCGATCTGAAGCCCCAGCATCCCTTCCAGGAACTTGGTGATGGCGCCGGAACGGCCCAGCAGCATGATCCAGGAGTAGGCGCCGATGAAGGGCGCCGACATAGAGCACAGAATGGAGATGACAAACAGGGCCTTGGCGCCCCGGATGCGGTAAAAAGAATAGAAATACGCAATGGGGATACCCAGCAGCAGGGATACAAACGTCACGCTCAGCGTGACCTTTACGCTGTTGATGATGGTGGAGGTGTAGTAGCTCTTACTGAAGAACTTTACAAATTCCTGTAAGGAGAACTTGCCCTCCGGCGTAATGACCGCCTGCTTCAGCAGGCCGAACATGGGATAGACCAGGAACAGCAGGAACGCCGCCAGCAGCACCAGTGACACCAGCGTCCACAACTCAAACTTCTTTTTCTTTGCCGTCATAAAAGCTCACCCCCGCTCTCAGTTCGGGCAGTCGTTGCACACACCGGTCAGGATGTTCTTGGAGCCATCGGCGCTGAACACGTTGACCTTGCTGGTGTTCAGCGTCAGCTTGATCTGTGTGCCGGGCTGAATAATGGAATCGATAGAGGACTCCTGAATGATCTCCACTTCCTCGCCGGATTCCAGGTGGACGAAATAGTGGGTGTTCAGACCCAGGAACACGCAGTCATCCACTGTGGCAGTGATGCCCTCGGTGCTGGGATTCTGGTTCAGCAGGAACTCCTCGGGACGAACGGAGAGAATGACCTCCTGATCCTTCTTCTCCTCCGGCAGAACGTTGGTGAATTCCGCCTTGTAGCCGCTCTTGGTAACGACGTATGTACGCCCGTCCTCCACCACCAGCTTTTCACCCCGCAGGACATTGGACCGCCCGATAAAGGTGGAAACAAACAGGTTGGTGGGGCGCTGATAGATATTCTTAGGCGTGCCGACGTGCTGGATCACACCGGCGTTCATAACGGCGATCCGGTCGGAGACCGCCATGGCCTCCTCCTGGTCGTGGGTCACGTACACGGTGGTGATATTCACGCTGTGCTGGATGTTCTTGATGACCGTCCGCATCTCCACACGCAGCTTGGCGTCCAGGTTGGACAGCGGCTCGTCAAACAGCAGCACGTCCGGCTCGATGCACAGGGCGCGGGCCAGCGCCACACGCTGCTGCTGGCCGCCGGACAGCCGCTCTGGCAGACGGTCGGCATATTCGTCCACATGCATCAGCTTCATGAACTTGTCCGTCTGCTCCGCGATCTTCTCCTTGGGCAGCTTGCGGTTCTTCAGGCCGAACTCCACGTTCTTCCGCACCGTCATATGGGGGAAGATCGCATAGTTCTGGAACACCATGCCGATGTTTCGCTTGGCGGGATCCAGATCGTTGATACGGCGGTCGTTGAAGTAGAAATCGCCGCCCTCGATGCTGTTGAAGCCAGCGATCATGCGCAGCAGAGTGGTTTTACCGCAGCCGGAAGGCCCCAGCAGTGTAAAAAACTCGCCCTCCTTGATCTCCAGACTCAAATCAGGGATGATGACGTTCTCTCCGTACTTTTTCAGAGCATGTCTGATAGAAATGTTGTCGCTCACTGTCTCTCTTCCTTTCCGTGCTTTTACCCCCCAAAGGTGCCCCCCTGAGCGGCATGATTATATGGTTCGATGCTCCGTCTCAATGGCGGATCATGCGCCGTATACGCATCAGTGTCAGGCGGTTCCGAATCAGTGGCGACCAATCCAGCAGCTCCCCCCGCTTTTCCTCCGCCACACCGATGTCCGGCAGGCAGTGCTTAGCCCCGATCTGTTTTAGCAGCCCATCCACCGCCTCCGGCATGGGAATTTCAGAGATGATCTGTCGGATCTCCGGCCATGTGCGGACAAGAGTGTCCACCGTCACCGCAGCCAGACATTCCTTCTCATTCTCCCGCTTTGCCACAGGATACAGCTTCTCACCGAAAAACGCCCGCAGGCGCTCCTGATTGATGGGCTGATACGGCAGCGCCGCCCCGGAAATGTCCTCCATCTCCGCCAAACGGTGGTATTCTGCGCTGGCCAGCACTGTGCCGACCCCCACCTTTTCCCCATGGAGGGCCGTGGAGTGAACGGCCAGGCCGTCAGGCTCCACCTCGATCAGGTGAGAAATATGGTGCTCACTGCCGGAGGCCGGCCGGGACGAGCCGATCATCTGCATGGCAAGGCCGCTCATCAGCAGGCCATAAGTCACCGCCTCGTAGGCTTCGGCGCTTCCCTCCTGCGTCCCGGCGGCGTTCTGCCACACGCAGTCCGTTGCCTTTTTCATAATGTCATAAATGCGTTGGCACACCTTTTCGCCAGTGACCGCATGAGCGATCCGCCAGTCCGCCAGCGCCGTGTACTTGCCGATCATGTCGCCCACGCCGCTGTTTACCAGATACCGGGGCGCCTCCCGGATCACGGAAAGGTCTGCCGCCACCAGCACCGGCGCTTCGCAGGTCATGGTGTTCTTATACCCTTCCCAGGTCATGGACGCCACTGTGGAGCAAAAGCCATCGCAGCTGGCCGCCGTCGGCACAGAAACAAAAGGAATTTTCCTCTGCTTGGCGCAGTAGCGGACAATATCGTGGACCGTGCCGCCGCCGACCGCTATCAGCACCTCTGTATCGGCGTTCAGCTGCCGCAGCACCTCCGCCGTGGAAGTTTCGTTGGCGTGCAGTCCCTCTGGGGCCAGCACGATCTCCTGCTCCGCTCGGACGCGGCGCAGATTCTTTGCCTCATAGGTGTGCTGGTCATAAACCGCACAGCGCCGCTTCAACAGGCCCATTTCCGCCAGCAGGGCGTCAAGGTCTGCCAGCACATTCTCCCCGATCACACACAGCCGAGTCGCCATGCGGTGCTCTTCACCGCATGTACACAGGCCGCCATATTGTTCCGCGTCGATTCGCATCATAATAGGCTTCTCATCTCCGACAATATCACAAAGTGCCTGTCGCATTCCGTCTTTAAAGGCCTGTACAATGGCAGCGTTCTCCTTTTCCTTACAAGCATGTGCGGTCAGTCAGATAAGCACTTCCGGTCCATTCGTTCTATCACACAAATATTTTACATTTATTTTACATTCTTTTTACTTTTTTGTCAATCTTACATTTAATCGTATATACAATCGTTTACGCAATATGAATGATCTATTTTTTCAAAGAAGCTCGCCCTTTTGTTCTCCCCCAGTGTCCATTCCGCGAATTTTCATTCTCTCTATTGACAGAAATATCCGTTTTGTTTATAACAAGAGTAAACAATCACAAATATCATGTTAAAGGACTGAGCTTTTTGAACACACCTATGTGCACGACTCCGCAGTCTCTCAGCGCCTACCTGGACACGCCGTTGGACTGTGCCTGCGGCCACACCCATTACGCCTCCCTGCGCTGCGTCAGCATCCGCAGCGGTGCCGTGGAGGACCTTCCCTCCATTTTACAGAAGCTGGGCCGCAGCCATCCTTATCTGATCTGCGACAGCGTCACCCGTCAGATCGCCGGTGACCGCTGCATGGAAATTCTGACCCAGGCCGGTATCTCCGCCTGTCTCCACGTCCTGACACATACGGAATTTGATGAAGCCACCCTCGGCGAGTTGCTGATCCATAAGCCGGCGGACTGTGATATTGCCGTTGCGGTCGGCACCGGCGCCATCAATGATATGACCCGCTTTTTCAGCTTCCGGCTGGGCATCCCTTTCATGACCGTTGCTACCGCCGCTCCCATGGACGGCTTCGCCTCCTCCATCGCCGCGCTGCAGGTCAACCACCTGAAGACCACTTTCGACGCCCAGACCCCTCTCGCCATTGTGGGCGACACGGATATTCTCAGCGGCGCTCCCTATAAGATGATCGCCGCCGGGCTGGGCGACCTGCTGGGCAAGAGTACCTGCCTGTGCGACTGGAAGCTGGCGCACCTCATCACCAGCGAGCATATCTGCACGCCCATCGTAGAGCTGGTGGAAAGCTGTGTCCACCATGTACTGGAGGCCGCCCCTCTGGCCCGCGAGCGTGACCCACAGGTATTGGGCACCATTATGGAGGGGCTGGTCCTCTCCGGCGTTGCCATGAGCCTGTATGGAAATTCCCGCCCTGCCTCCGGCTGTGAACACCACATGTCCCATTACTGGGAAATGATGTTCGAGCAAAAGGGGGAGCGTCCAGTCCCCCATGGCACGCAGGTGGGCGTGGGCACCGTGCTGGTGCTGAAAGCGGTGGAGACCTTCCTGGCCGCAGGCAAACCGGACTTCAACGCCGCACGGACTGCCGCCGCACGGTATGATGCCGCCGTCTGGCAAAAGGAGATTGCGCAGGCCTACGGCCCTGCCGCCCCCGGTGTCATTGAAATGGAGCAGACCGCCAAGAAGAATGAAACCAGTGGCCGCCTTGCCCGAATCGACGCCATGGAGCAACACTGGGACGAGATCGAAGCCCTGCTCCGTGGTCTGCCCTCCTCCGAATACGTGGCATCGCTTCTGCGGGAGCTGGGCTCTCCCGCCACTCCGGCGGAGATTGGCGTAGACAAAGCCATGCTCCGCAATACGTTCCTGTACTGCAAGGAGGTCCGGGCCCGCTACACCATTTTGCAGCTGCTGTGGGATCTCGCCGTGCTGGAACCGGTATCCCAGCAGGTGATTGATGCCCTGTGAGCCGCCCAAATGATACGCATATGAAAACGCCGGCCACTTGAGAAAGTGGCCGGCGTTTTTAAGGCAACACCGCGCAAAAAGTGCCAGGAACGGCAGGATGTAATATAATAGCATTATGGATAAGCAGATGACGATTTCCGCATTCAGCGATGAGTTGGCGCAGGTGCGGACAAAGAAGAAAGAGTTTCTGACTCAGATCGAGCGGATCGTCCCGTGGAAGGAATGGCTATGCCTGATCCAGCCGTGCTATTACAAAGGAGAGCGCGGTAACAAACCCTATCCGCTGGAGACCATGCTGCGACTGTACTTGCTGCAAAATCTGTATGACCTGAGTGATGAGGCAACCGTAGCAGAAGTGATCGACAGCCGTGCGTTTTCGGATTTCTGCGGCATCGATTCCAGTAATCAGGTTCCGGACGGAGATACCCTTGGTCGTTTTCGCAATCTGCTGATCAAGAACGGATTGCAGGAGAAGCTGTTCTCTCAGGTGGTTGCCGCACTTATGGAACGAGGTCTCATTCTGAAAAAGGGAACGATCGTGGATTCCACCATTATTTCCGCCCCTTCTTCCACCAAGAATAAGGAAAAGAAGCGGGACCCGGATGCACATCAGGTGAAGAAAGGCAATACCTGGCACTTCGGCTATAAGGCACATATCGGCGTTGACAGGGACAGTGGACTGGTTCATACCGTGGAGGCAACAGCAGCTAATGTCCATGACGCCACAGAAACATCCAAGTTACTGACCGGAGATGAAGATGAAGTATATGGCGACAGCGGTTACCTCGGAGCAGAAAAGCGCGGCGATGCGATCATCCGCAACAAGGCTGGTCGCAAGATCAAATACAGAATCAACCGCCGTCCATCCCAAGTGAAAAAGCTGAGCAAAAGCGGTCAGTATGCCGCAAAGAAAGCAGAACACACAAAGTCCTCTGTCCGCGCGAAAGTGGAGCACGCATTCGGTGTCGTCAAGAAACAGCTGCGTTTCCGAAAAACACGATACCGAGGGCTCGAAAAGCAGAGAGCCAAATTCAATATCATGTTCGCGTTAGCGAATCTGATTCTGGCTGACAGATCCTGCCTGGCAGCTTGAATCAGTGCGCTCCTGCGAGCAAAAGCACGGGCGACCTAATTGATTCTTACAAAATGGCCGCCCGGTAATGCGTATCGTAGCAGTTGTGCGGTATTGCCTTAGGTGTGATTGCAGCCATATTTATATCCGTACCAGTGTTGACGCTTATGGAGGATCAAAGCAGTATTTCCTATTATGAACAGCGCCGTCTTACTGCATTCCCTACGTTTTCAACCACTGCAATTAGAGATGGTACCTACTTTAGCGATATTGATTCTTTTCTATCAGACCGTTTATGCGGTCGGGACAGCATGCTGAAAAACAATACCAAACTCAATCTCTGCTTAGGGAAGCCAAACGTCAATAACCTTGTTGTAAACAGTGACGTCCTATTAGACTTTCACAGCTACTTGCGCTGGGATTTAGGATATCTGGTAAAAGACTCTGCTAACACAGCAAAAAAGTACAAGCAATTACAAAATATGATTCAATCATACGGTGGATATTTTTGTTATGTTGGCGTTCCGACTCAATCTACATATTACGCAAACCATTATCCGGATTACATGGCCGATCGGCTCTGGCACACTACCGCAATTCGAAAAAACTTTGGGGAAGCAATGTCTGACTATGGTGTTCCGTTTATCAATATGTATGGCATATATAATGAAATGGGCCTTCCACAAGATTATTACTATGCCACTGACCATCATTTCACATTAGAAGGGGCTTTTGAGGCGTATACAGCACTGCTTGATAACATAAGAGAGAACACAACATGGTCCTTTGATTCCTGTAAAAAAACTGATTTTGAATGGAAGTCACTTCAAAACCCATTCCTGGGTTCCTCTAATCGAAAACTGTTCGGACTTTGGAACACTTCGGATGCGATTCAGTTAGCTTATCCGAAAGAAAACATTCCCTTTGTGCGAACAAATAACGGCATTCAGGTCGATTCCACTGTATACACGCTTCCAGAAAATGAAGATGAACTTGTAACATATTCAGTTTACATGGGTGGAGACATCGGAGAGTCTGTAATTACAACGAACCGCCCTAAATTGCCAAATATCCTTATCTATGGTGATTCTTTTACAAATCCGCTGGAAACTCTGTTATGGACACAGGCAAATGAGCTCCGAAGCATTGATTTTCGATATTATACCCAAAGTACTCTCAAGGATTATATTACGGAGCACAAGCCGGATATTGTGATTTGTGTGCGGGATGAAACTGTTTTTCTATCGGAAGCCGGGAACGGGATCACGGAATAAGCTTGTAATGCGAGCGTTATTTATCAATGCAGTCTGTCATACTGATACAGCGTATGTTTAGAGAGCACCCACCCAAATAGACTGCCGGCGGGGCTGCGGTACCGGAGGAAGCGGACACACACCATGAGGCGTGCATCCGCTTTCTCCGGCTGTTCTTTCGGTGGCAATTTCGCTGGCGGCACAAGCCATCCTGTGGCTGAGGGAGGGAAGGCCCCTGTTTCACCGTGTAAGCCCTTGTGTGCGATCTTTCTCCGAAAGCCGAGTGTGTACTCGATCTCGCCCGTGAAATCAAACGTGGGCCGTTTGTGCAAGAAGTTGAAAAGCGGTTGGGGGATAAAATTTATGGCAGCAGCTTTGCCTGGTTTTCTCCCGCTGCTGATATAGTGGGGGTTCACAGAGAACCGGGAAATGTATGTATATAAAAGCGTGGCGGAATCAAGGGTTACAAATGCGACATTGACAAATCGCACATCCGTTCTATAAAATGGAATTGTAAATGAATGCAGTGAAGGACGGTGGAATAAACTATGCGGGATTACAAGGTGAACACATTCCAGATGAATAATTCAATTTTTCAATTTGGACTAACGCCAATCCAGTTTGTAGTCTACAGCTATCTGAAATACTGCGCTGGGAACAGATGCGCCTGCAGCATAAAACTCCAGACGATTGCATCTGTCTGCGAATGCTCACGTTCCAGCGTCAAACGGGCGCTGAATGTTTTGCGTGACCGTGGGTTCATCGACATCAAAGGCGGAGCCCAAAAACTGCGTGGCAAAGGTCATCGGCAAACCTGCAACCGCTACTATTGTCTGGATAGCAGTGAGTGGAAACCACCGATAGAGAGGTGGCCGATGCGTAGTAAATTATGCTCACCACATAATCCATAGCGTACTCACCGGATCACGCAGCCCAGCGGGGCCGCGACGCCTCGGGACAGCGACGCGCATAAGCGCATCGCTGTCCCGCAGGCTTTCTGCGTTCTTCGGGAGCACCCCCGGCCAAGACCCAAAAGCGGCAAAGTTTGCCGTTCTAAGTCCCGGCCACGCAGGGTTTCCGAACCGTGTGAAACGCTCCGAGGGTAGTGATACCACCCCCATCCGAAACGCCCCGTGTTTCGCCGTGTGAGCCGCTGTGTGCGATCTTTCTCCGAAAGGCGAGTGTGTACCCGCTTTCGGAGTGAAGGCAAACGTGGGCCATTTGTGCGAGAAGTTGAAAAACGGGATGAGAAGCGGTTTGGAACAGCATTGTGGCGGTAACTTTTTGGCGATATTCGTGGAAGTAGATTTGAGTGAAAAGCCGAACTTTACAGGGAGGTTTTTCGAGTGGCGAAGGCCGTTCGAAAATATAACAAGATAAAGAGAGGTGCCCGTAATTGGGCACCTCTCGGCCTCAAAGCCCCGCAGTGCGGGGCTTTCCGGGGTTTT
>ENA-UERK01001853-UERK01001853.1-human-gut-metagenome-genome-assembly--contig:-NODE-1853-length-14658-cov-4.082779_pt1 | contig 14658 bp, 9 predicted proteins | sample MGYA00242957_ERZ507957 | MGnify/ENA primary metagenome ERZ507957 (study PRJEB26167, sample SAMN06115538) | human gut metagenome | host: Homo sapiens | place: China:Heilongjiang | collected 2015-11-06... | reverse complement strand
GATAAAAGCCATATGTAGTATAAAACTTGTTCATTAATGGAATAAAAGCGGGAGGGTATACCGCGCAGAAAGTGATGGATGAGATTACGGAAGAAATCCATTCCTACCAGTTAAAGATAGCAACAAGAGACAAGCATACAGAAAAAATTTCCGGACAGGATATTTCGCTGGAACCACAGTGGGGAGACGAAATAACAGAGCTGGTACACGCACAGAATATGTTTGCATGGCCGGTAAAAATTTTCCAGAAACAGACATTGAAAAATACAACACTTGTCGACTATGACAAAGATAAGCTGCAGACACAGATCGATGCATTGGACTGTATGGATGCAGACAAACAGACGGCACCGGAGAATGCTTCGGTTTCTTCTTATGATAAGACGGAAGGATTTACCGTGGTTGGGTGCGTCATGGGAACGACCATTGATGCAGAGAAAATGTATCAGGCAGTGCAGGAGGCGGTGGAAGGATTAAAAGAGAACCTCTCTCTGGAAAAAGCCGGCGTTTATGAAGATCCGACGGTTTTAGATGATGATGAGAATCTGGTAAAAGCCGTAAAGAAAATGAACGGGTATGCAAAGACAAAGATTACATTTACCGTGGGAGATTCCAAAGAGGTACTCGATGCTTCCATATTTGGTGACTGGTTCCGGTTAAATAAAAAGTTAAAACCGGTACTGGACCAGGAGTGTGTAAAAGCGTACGTCAGTGATCTTGCAAAAAAATATAATACCTGTTACAGTGCCAAAACGTTAAAGACTTCTTACGGAAAGACGGTTACGATTCCGGAGAGCCATTATGGATGGAAGATTGATACGGAAAAGGAAATCGCCCAGATTACGAGTGAGATCAAAGCCGGGAAAACAGTGGAAAGAGAACTGAATTATTCCATGACAGCCAATTCCCATGGAAAAAATGATTATGGCGATTCTTACGTTGAGATCAATCTGACGGCACAGCATATGTTCTTATATAAAGATGGAAAACTGGTGATTGATTCGGATTTTGTATCAGGAAATGTATCGAAAAATAATGCGACACCGACCGGTGCATATGGCGTGACATATACCGAGAAAAATGCAACTTTGCGCGGAGAAAACTATGAGACGCCGGTTACATACTGGATGCCTTTTGCGGGAAATGTCGGTATGCATGATGCCTACTGGCGCAGCAAGTTCGGAGGAAGTATTTATAAATATGCAGGATCACATGGCTGCATCAATCTTCCGCCGGAAGTCGCAAAGGTAGTATTTGAAAATGTTAAGAAGAATTATCCGGTGCTGGTGTATGAACTTCCTGGAACGGAAAGTACCGATGCAACAGATAAGGGAGAAGCAAAAAAGGTCGTAAAACTGATTGACGCACTCGGAACCATTACAAAGGATTCCAAAGAAGCGGTGCAAAAGGCAAGAAATGCGTATGATAAACTGACTGCCAATGATAAGGTGTATGTCATAAATTATGATAAATTAAAGAAAGCAGAAGAAAAATTACAAAAATTGCAGAAAAATTCAAAGGAATAGGGGATACTTGACAAAATTGATAAAAAACTGCAAAATGTAACTGCGCAACCGTTTAACATGCAATGGATGCATAGGTGTGCAGTTAGGAGAAGAATATGAAAAAGGGAAATGTAATCACCATTTCGGATGTTGCGGAAGCACTTGGCGTTTCCAAAACGACAGTCAGCCGGGCAATATCCGGAAAGGGAAGAATCGGTGAGGCAACAAGGCAAAAAGTCTTGGCTTATATAGAGGAGCATGATTATAAACCGAATGTAATTGCAAGAGGACTTGCACAGTCAAAAACATTCAATCTCTGCGTGGTTATGCCGGAGGATTATGCACTGGTAGATCTTCCGTTTTTTCAGGAAGTCATTACAGGAATTCAGGAAATTGCAGGAATGAATGAGTACGACATTCTGTTGTGTATCTGTCAGGAAAATGATATTACAGGTCTTGAACGCGTCGTGAGAAACCGCAAGGTGGACGGGATTGTGCTGCTGCGGACCTTTTTAAAAGACCCGCAGATTGAACTGCTTTTAGAAAAAAAGATTCCGTTTGTTACAACCGGTAGTACTACCTACCGCAAAGTCAAGCAGGTGGACAATGACCAGCAGAGCGCCTGCCGCGAACTGACATCTATTTTACTGATGCGCCAGATGAAGCATATCGCTCTGCTCGGAGGAAGTGAATCTTTCGTAGTCAACCAGAACCGGTATAAAGGATACCAGCAGGCATATCAGGAAGCGGGAAGAGAAGTGGAAGAAACGCTTGTTTACCGGAATTTGGAGAGCCGTGCCTTTATGGATCGTGCAGTGGAAGAAGTGCTGGAAAAAGGGGCGGATTGTATTGTCTGCATGGATGATGCCATCTGCATACAGGTACTTCGCAAGCTGCGGCAGGAACACATAAAAGTGCCGCAGGATATCCGTGTGGCATCGTTTTACAACAGTTCCGTGCTCGAGAACAATATACCATCGATCACTTCGTTGTCTTTCAATGCGAGAGAACTCGGAATGGAAGCCTGTAAGAATCTGCTGGCGCAGATTGAAGGGGAGACGGTACCGGATCGGACACTGTTGTCGTATGAAGTAGTACTTAAAGAATCCACAAAATAAAAATTCAAAGATTGGATGGCGCAAGTGCCAGAACGGTGTATGCAAATGTTAAAGCAGATCATAACGGAAATTGAAAACAGACAGAATATAACCCGTGATCAGCTGGCTCTGCTGCTGGAGACAACGGATACCGGGGACATTGCATTTCTTCACGAGCGGGCACGTAAGGTAGCAGATGCCATTTACGGAAAGCAGGTGTTTATCCGTGGATTGATTGAATTCACCAATTACTGTAAGAATGACTGTATTTACTGTGGCATTCGAAAGAGCAATCGCAAGGCAGAACGCTATCGCCTGACGGAGGAAGAAATTCTTTCCTGTTGTGCAAATGGGTATGAACTGGGATTTCGGACCTTTGTGCTGCAGGGAGGGGAAGATCCGTATTTTACGGACGATAAAATCTGTGCCCTGATACGGCAGATCAAGGCACAGTATCCCGATTGTGCGGTGACGCTTTCCATCGGGGAGAAAGAGCACGACAGCTATCAGGCATTTTTTGATGCCGGTGCGGACCGGTATCTGCTGCGTCATGAGACCGCGGACGAGGCGCATTATGGAAAACTGCATCCGGCAGAAATGTTCTGGAAACACCGCATGGACTGTCTGTGGGATTTAAAAGAAATCGGTTATCAGGTGGGATGTGGATTTATGGTCGGTTCGCCGGAGCAGACGGTGGATACGCTGTATGAAGATCTGCAGTTTATCCGGAAATTGCAGCCGCATATGGTAGGCATCGGTCCGTTTATTCCCCAGAAGGATACCCCGTTTGGCGAAAAAAAGGCAGGAACAATGGAAGATACGCTTCGGCTTTTATCCATTATCCGGCTGTTGCAGCCGCATGTGCTGCTGCCATCAACAACTGCACTGGGAACCATTCATCCGCTGGGCAGGGAAAAAGGAATTCAGGCAGGGGCAAATGTTGTGATGCCGAATCTTTCCCCGGTAGCAGTGCGGGAAAAATATAAATTATATGATAATAAAATCTGTACGGGAGATGAGGCGGCAGAGTGCCGGCACTGTATGGCGCGCCGCATGGAAAGTGTCGGATACAAAGTGGTCGTAAACCGTGGAGATTATCACTGATTCAGCAAAACGCACAAGAAGGAGAACGCATATGGGTGCAACATGGAATGAAACACCGTCTGCAAATCGTCTGCATATCGGTGTATTTGGAAAAACAAACAGCGGAAAATCTTCATTTATCAATGCTTTTACCGGGCAGGAGGTTTCCATCGTTGCAGATGTGGCGGGAACGACAACCGATCCGGTATACAAAGCGATGGAAATTTATCCGATGGGACCGTGCACGATTATGGACACGGCAGGATTTGATGATGAAAGCACGCTGGGAGAACAGCGCGTGGAACGGACGCGGCTTGCAGCCCAAAAAGCAGATCTGGCAATTATTGTATTTTCTGCACAGCCGGTTTCCGGCGAATCCTATGAGGAAGAACTGAAATGGTACACCTGGTTTAAGGAGCGTAAAATTCCGGTTCTTCTGATTATTAACAAGGCGGACGTGGCGGATGCAGCACCTCTGAAAAACTATCTGAAAGAAAAAACAAAGGAAGATGCACTGGTAGTCAGTGCATTGACCGGAGCCGGTATGGAAAATGTCCGGGAGGCAATGAGCCGCAGAGTGCCGGAGAATTTTGGAAACCGTTTGATTACGGGGGATCTGGTCACGGAGGAAGATCTTGTGCTTCTTGTTATGCCACAGGATATTCAGGCACCGAAAGGACGTCTGATTCTGCCGCAGGTGCAGACGCTGCGGGAATTACTGGATAAAAAGTGTATGGTTATGAGTGTGACCACGGACAAACTGCTTCCGGCACTCAACATGCTGCAGCAGGCACCAAAGCTGATTATTACCGATTCCCAGGTGTTTGATTATGTATACCAGAATAAACCGGCGGAAAGTATGCTGACATCTTTTTCTGTGCTGTTTGCCGCATACAAAGGGGATCTGCCGTACTATATGGAAGGTGCCAGACAGATTGATGCACTGAACGAAAACTCTCATGTGCTGATAGCGGAATGCTGTACGCATGCCCCTTTGAGCGAGGATATCGGCAGGGTAAAAATTCCGCGTATGCTCCGGAAACGGTTTGGAGAACGGTTAAGGATTGATCATGTGAGCGGCACAGATTTTCCACAGGATCTGGAAGGGTATGACCTGATCATTCAGTGTGGCGCGTGTATGTTTAACCGCAGATATGTAGTATCGAGAATCGACCGTGCAAAGGCACAGAACATTCCAATGACAAATTATGGGATTACAATTGCACATTTGACTGGAATTCTGGATAAAATTGTGCTAACATTGCGGTAACAGGAAAGAAGGGGATTACGGCATGAAGATTACAATTGCAAGAGAGTGCGGCTGTTACGGAGATGAAGTCGGACAGGTTCTGGCAGACAGACTGAATGTTCCACTTTACAATAAAAAGACATTAACAGAACTCGCAAAGAAAAAGGGAATTCTGGAGCATTATCCGGATTATTTCGGTGAGAATCCGGCGGGAACGCTTCTGGCAGTCATTGCGGAAGACGATGGGGAAGACAGTGTTGTGCACCGGACACCGAGGAAAGTTCTGGATGAACTGATTGGGGAGACATCGTGTATTCTGATTGGCAGAGCCGGAAATTATGCGTACCGGAAGGAAAACGATGTGGTACGTGTGTTTTTAAGTGGTGACAGGGAATCCCGGATTCATCACCTGATGGAGAAGCATAAGGTGAAAAGACATGAGGCGGAGGCCATCATTGAGAAGACGGAAGGCCGGCGTAAGCAGTATCATATGTATTATACTGGGGAGGACTGGGGGTACGCTGCAAATTATGATCTTTGCATTAATGATACGCGTTTTGGAATTGAAGGTACGGCAGATATCATTATGCAGTATGTAAAAGATTGCACCGCACAGGAAAAATAGGGAGAAGGATTTAAGAATGGGGATTGTATTTTATTAATACAATCCTTATTTTTGCCCTAAAAATCCTGAAAGGTGTTAAAATGGGAAAAGCGAAAGAAGGAGTTAAAAAATGAAGTATTTAAGACAACTATTGATGATTCTTATTTTCTCGTTTATCGGGGAAGTCCTGCACGCGGTGATTCCGATTCAGATGCCGGCAAGTATTTATGGTCTGGTGCTTTTATTTATTGCACTGATGACGGGACTGGTCAAATTGCCGCAGGTGCATGAAGCCGCGCGGTTTCTGATTGAGATTATGCCGCTGATGTTTATTCCGGCGGGTGTCGGGCTGATTGACAGCTGGGGAGAACTGCGGCCGATTCTGCTTCCGGTCATTGTTCTGCTGCTCGTTTCTACCGTACTGGTTATGGGCGTGTCAGGACAGGTTACACAGCAGATGATGCATCATGGAAAGAAAGAGGACAAGAATGAATAACTTTTTACAGAACTCTGTATTTTTCGGAGTATTTATCAGTATTATTACCTATGAGATCGGGGTATTGATCAAGAAAAAATTAAAGATCGCTATTTTTAATCCACTGTTGATTTCCATGGCACTGATCATTATTTTTCTGCTGATTTTTCATGTGGATTATGACACATACGAAAGTGGGGCAAAATACCTTTCGTATTTCCTGACACCGGCAACGGTTGCGCTGGCGGTACCTTTGTATGAGCAGATTGAGCCTCTTAAGAAAAACTGGAAGGCGATTCTTGCAGGAATTTTTGCGGGTGCCATGACCTCTGCGCTGTGTGTGCTGGTATTGTCACTGATTTTTAAATTATCACACAAACAGTATGTCACACTGCTTCCAAAGTCCATCACAACGGCAATTGGTATGGGATTGTCCGAAGAACTGGGCGGAATTGTAACCATTACGGTTGCAGTTATCATTGTCACAGGGGTGATTGGAAATATGTTTGCCGAGAATATCTGTAAACTGTTTCACATTAGCGATCCGGTGGCAAAAGGCGTTGGAATCGGATCTGCTTCGCATGCCATGGGAACATCAAAGGCAATGGAGATGGGAGAGATTGAAGGGGCAATGAGCAGTCTGTCAATTGCAGTCTCAGGTCTGATGACGGTTGTGGTATCGCTGATCTTTTCATATATTTATTAAGGGAGAAAAAGAGGTGGTTATGGCTTTACAATTTGTACTGGGAAGTTCGGGGAGCGGGAAAACAGAATACATCTATGAGCGTCTGGTGCGGCAGGCAGGGGAACATCCGAAAAAAAATTATCTGGTGATTGTACCGGAGCAGTTTACGATGCAGACCCAGCAGAAACTGGTGGAACTTGCACCAAATCATGCAATTATGAACATTGATGTGTTAAGTTTTAAGCGTCTGGCATACCGTGTGTTTGATGATCTGGGGATGCAGGACATACAGGTTCTGGAAGAAACCGGAAAAAACCTGGTGCTGCGCAGGCTTGCACAGGAACAGGAGGAAACGCTTACCGTTCTTCGGGCAAATATGAACCGGATGGGATATATCGGGGAAGTAAAATCAATGATCTCAGAGCTGGTGCAGTACCGGATTTCACCGGAACAGCTGGTGGATCTGACGGAGGACAAAACAATCTCACCGGTACTTTCTGCAAAACTGCGCGACGTGGCAACCATGTATCGCGCTTTTTGTGATTTTATGAAAGATAGTTTTGTGACGGCGGAAGAGATATTAAATGTTCTGAAAAATCTTGTGCCGCAGTCGGAAACTTTGCGGGATGCGGTGCTGGTATTTGATGAGTTTACCGGTTTTACACCGATACAGAATGATCTCATGCGGGAATTGCTGCAGGTGACAGAGCATATTTACATTACGCTTACAATCGATGCTGCAGAAGATTTTTATCATTGTAGTGGAAATGAAGAATTATTTGCACTGTCCAAAAAAACGATTCTGTCTTTGATGAAGATGGCAGAAGAACTTCATGTGCAGGTGATGGAACCGGTGGTAATGACAGACAGTGCACACAAGCGCTTTAAGCTGGCTCCGGCACTGGCATTTATGGAACAGAATCTGTTTCGTCCCCGTCCGGCAAAATATACCAAGCCGGTAGAAGAAATCCATCTTGCCGCAGTAAAAAATCCACAGGAAGAACTGATTCTTGTGGCCAGGCAGATCAATGCGCTGATCAGACAGGGATACCGCTATCGGGAAATTGCTGTGGTGACGGGCGCAGTGGAAGCTTATCAGAGTTATATGGATCCGGTTTTTACGAAATATGAGATTCCATATTTTATGGATACGACCAAAGAAGTGTTATTTCATCCGTTCATTGAATGTATTCGTGCCGCGCTTGAAATTGTGGATACGAATTTTAGTTATGAGGCAGTCATGCGCTTTTTGCGGTGTGGATTCTGTGATATTGCGGAGGACGATCTGGACCGGCTGGACAGTTATCTGGTTGCAACCGGTATCCGCGGCAAAGCGGCGTGGAGCAGACGATGGGGGCATATGCCACGGCAGAAAACGCTTTACGATCTGGAACAGCTCGAAAAACTCCGGGAAAAAATATATGGGTATCTTGAGCCGTTTGCAGCAGTATTTGCCCGAAAAGATGCCCGTGTTTCGGATGGCATCCGGGCATTGTATGAGCTGCTGACACAGCTGGACACCCAGCATCAGTTATGGAACAGGGAACAGCAGCTTCTGGCGCAGGGAGAGGAAACCAGATCCCGGGAATATGCACAGATTTATACAATCGTGATGCAACTTCTGGAAAAATATAATCTATTACTGGGGGAGGAGCCATTGCAGATCCGGGATTTTACCGAAGTGCTGGAGGCAGGACTTTCCGCTGCAGACGTGGCTGTGATTCCACCGGGCTATGACAGTGTTACGATAGGAGATATCGAACGTACACGATTAAATCATATCAGGATTTTATTTTTTATCGGTGTGAACGACGGTATTATTCCGAAAGCGGCAAATGCCGGAGGAATTATTTCCGAATACGAAAGAGAACTTCTGGCAGAAAAAGTGGAGTTAGCACCGGGGGCAAGGGAGCAGGCATTTATTCAGTGCTTTTATTTGTACCGCAATCTTACCAAACCTTCAGAAAAATTATATGTCAGTTATGCAAAGGTTGACAGTGAGGGAAAAGCCATCCGTCCTTCTTATCTGACCGGAGTTTTGAGGAAACTGTTTCCGACACTGAAATTGCAGGAACCGGAGCATATGGAGGCGCATACAGATTTTTATACCAAAGAGGCTGCCGAAGATTATCTCGTCTTCGGACCGCACGAAGAAGCTTGGTATGCGCTTGCCCGCTGGTTCCTGCAGGAGAATGATATGCAAAAGCAGGAGAAGATCCGCAAACTTCTGCATGCGCCGTATACACGGTATGAGGGAGAGCCAATCAGCCGGGCGGTTGCACTTGCACTGTACGGAAGACATCCGTACGGAAGTATTACGCGGCTGGAACGGTTTGCCGCCTGTGCATATGCACATTTTCTGCAATACGGGTTAAAACTTACGGAGCGTGAGACCAGTGCATTTGAGAGTGTGGATATGGGAAATATCTATCATACGGCCTTAGAACGCTACAGCCGGAAGCTGGAACAATCGGAATATGACTGGTTTGTGGTGCCGGATGCCGTGCGCCGGCAGATGGCAGAGAATGCCATGCAGGAGGCAATTGCCGGGTATCCGGGTATGGCGGTCTGCGATACGGCAGAAAATGCCTATCAGAGAAAACGGATGCTTGCTATTTTTGACCAGACGGTCTGGGCATTGACCAGACAGGTGCGTGCGGGGCAGTTTGTACCGGAAAAATTTGAGGTGACATTTGACGAACTGGAGGGAAAGGAAAGTCTCGAGTACCGGTTATCGCATGATGTGACCATGCGGTTGGAAGGAAGGATTGACCGTCTGGATACCTTTGAAGATGAAAATAAAATTTCGATTAAAGTAATAGACTATAAATCCGGAAATACAAAGTTCGATCTGATCCGTGTGTACCGTGGACTGCAGCTGCAGCTGGTGGTTTATATGGATGCGGCGATGGAAATGCTGCGGGGACAGCATCCGAAAAAAGAAATCCTTCCCGGGGGAATTCTCTATTATCACATTGATGATCCGGTACTCGAATCGGATACTCCATTGTCAGACGAAGAGGCCGAGCAGGCGCTGCTTTTCGCACTGCGTCCAGATGGACTGGTGAATTCCGGAGAGGAAATCTATCGTGCCATGGATCAGAATTTTGAGGGAAAATCGCAGATGATCCCCGTGGAAATCAAGAAAAACGGTGAAATTTCCACAGCGCGTTCAAAAGTGGCATCGACGGAAGAGTTTGCGGTGATTACCCGCTATGTAGAGCACGAGATCCGGCAGTGTGGGGAAGCCATCTATGCGGGAAATATTGCGGTGAATCCTTACCGGAGTGATATAGAAACCAGCTGTACCTATTGTCCTTATGGTTCGGTGTGCGGGATGGATGCAAAAATTCCGGGATATGAATACCGGCAGTTTGCATCCATGAAAAAAGAAGAAGTGCTTGACCAGATGCAGACAGAGCTTGCCAGAAACAGGGGAAAGGAGGAGCGATCAGATGAAATGGACGAAGGAACAGCAGAACGTCATTGATTTCAGAAACCGGGATATTCTCGTCTCGGCGGCAGCGGGATCGGGAAAAACAGCGGTGCTTGTGGCACGTATTATCCAAAGGATTCTCGACCCGCAGAATCCGGTTGATATCGACCGGCTTTTGGTTGTGACATTTACGAAGGCAGCGGCGGCGGAGATGCGGGAGCGTATCGGGGCTGCCATTGAGGCAGAATGTGAAAAAGATCCCCAAAACACGCATTTGCGCAGACAGTCGGCACTGATTCACAATGCCATGATCACAACGATTGACAGTTTCTGCCTTTTTGTGGTACGGAATCATTTTGAAGAGATCAGTCTGGACCCGAATTTCAGGATTGCAGATGAAGGAGAGATCCGGCTGCTGGAGCAGGACGTGCTGGAGCAGGTGTTTGAAGATAACTATGCGCGGCAGGAAAAGACGTTTCTTTCACTGATCGATGCCTATGCCGGAAAAAGAAACGACCACGGGGTGCGGGAGATGGTGGCAAAGATTTACCGGATGTCTTTGAGCAGTCCGTGGCCGCAGGCGTGGATGAAAAAACTCACCGAACCGTATCAGGTGGAACATGCACAGGAACTGGTGCAGACAGAGATGCTTGAGGACATTGCGGAACATGCCAGGCTTTTGTTGTGTGACATGTGCACACAGATGACACAGGCACTGCAGTTGTGTAATGAGCCGGATGGACCGCAGGCATATGCAAAGACACTGGAAGCGGATCTGACGCAGCTGCAGCAGGCAGAAAATCTGCAGGGATATCTGCAGGTACAGACATTTTTAAATGGTCTGGTCTTTGGAAAATTGTCACCGATCCGCAAATTCTCCGGGGATGTCCAAAAAAAGGAAACGGTCATGGAGATCCGGTCGGATGTGAAAAAAGAAGTGGAAACGCTGCAGAAAAAATATTTTGCGATGGATCTGGAGACACTGCTTTTGCAGCAGAAACGCTTGTGTCCGTTTCTCGAAGAGCTGGTAAGGCTGGCACTTGAATATACACAGGCAATGGAAACGGCAAAACGAAAGAAGAGAATTGTTGACTTTGCCGATATTGAGCATTTTGCTCTGCGGATTCTCGTGGACGAAAAAACAAAGCAGCCACGGCATACCGCAGAAGAATTCCGCAGACATTTTGCAGAAATCATGATTGATGAGTATCAGGACAGCAACCAGGTACAGGAAGAGATCATGCGTGCGATTTCCATGGAGCCGGAAGGCGGGCATAATCTGTTTATGGTGGGAGATGTCAAGCAGAGCATCTATCGGTTCCGGCTTGCACGCCCCGAACTTTTTATGGATAAATATGCATCTTTTTCGACGGAAGAGAGTCTGCAGCAGAGAATTGATCTGCATATGAATTTTCGAAGCCGTGCACAGGTGCTTGATTTCTGTAATGATATCTTCTACAAAATTATGAGTCCGGATCTGGGACGGGTTGCGTATGACCGGGATGCGGCATTGTATTACGGGGCAAAAAATTATGATGAGAATGCTAAAGGATTTAAACCGGAGCTTTTGCTTTTGGATGAAAAAGACGAATTGCTTTCAGAGACAAAGAATCTGACAAAAGGACAGATGGAAGCGCATATGATTGCCACGCGTATTGCGGATATGAAGCAGCACATGCAGGTGACGGATAAGGAGAGTGGACAGCTTCGGCCGCTGCGTTATTCCGATATTGTCATCCTGCTTCGAAGTTTAAAAGACTACGGAACGGATTTTGTGCAGGTTCTGCAGGGATCGGGGATACCGGCATATGTGGAATCTTCGACCGGATATTTTTCGGCATCGGAAGTACAGACGGTGCTGGCAATGCTGCGGATTCTGGATAATCCCTATCAGGATATTCCGATGGCGGCGGTTCTTCGGTCTCCCCTGGTGGGACTGGATGAGGAAGAGATGGCACAGATTCGTGTGGAAAATCCGGAGTGTTCGTTTGCGGAAGCTGCAATGCATGCCATGCAGGATGCCACGGAGGGCGCACTTTATGACTTTTACCGGATGTATCGTAAGCTGCGGGAAAAACAGGATCTGCCGATCCATGAACTGATTCAGAAGATTCTGCAACTTAGCGGATATGGAAATTATGCGGCGGCACTGCCAGCAGGGGAGCGCCGTGCGGCAAATCTTGCAATGCTGGTGGAAAAAGCGGTTGATTACGAGAAAACAAGCTACCGGGGATTGTTTCATTTTCTGCGTTATATCGATAAGCTTCAGAAATATGAAGTGGATTTCGGGGAGGCAGATACCACAGGAGAAAATGCCAATGTTGTCCGCGTGATGACCATTCATAAGAGTAAGGGACTGGAGTTTCCGGTCGTTTTTGTGTCTGGTCTGGGAAGAAAAATGAATCAGATGGATGCCAGTGACCGGCTGGTGGTACATCCGGATTTAGGCCTTGGAATCTGTGAGATTTCCGGGCAGCCCAGAGTGAAAAAAAACAGTTTGTTCCGGTCGGAGATTGCAGACCGGATCCGGAGAGAGAATCTCGGAGAGGAACTGCGCATATTGTATGTGGCACTGACGAGGGCAAAAGAAAAACTGGTTTTGACCGGAATGATCAAAGATGCCCAAAAAACGTTTTCCGGATATACCGGAAATGTACTTCCGGGGAAGCCGGTCAGTTACCGGCAGAGGGTCCGGGCAGGCAGTTATCTGGACTGGATTCTTCCGGCCATGCTTTCTTATCCGCAGAAATATACGCTCGATGTGGTTCCACCGGAGAAAATTGTATGGGAAGAGGTGGAACAGGCGGCAGACAGCAGGGAAAATTATGAGGAACTTTTGCAGCATATCGATCATGCGAAACCGGAACTGCTTCAGCAGTATGACCAGTGGTTTTCCTACCGTTACCCATATCAGAGTGAGGCCGGCAAAAAAAGTAAATATTCGGTTTCGGAACTGAAGCATGCATCGCTTGTCTTACAGTATGACAGGTCCGAGGGAGAAGCCGTGGTGCCGGATTTTCTGCAGGAAGACCGTGAAGTGTATGTTCCGGACTTTGCAAGAGAAGAGGACAGAGAGTATCCGGCAGCTGAAAACGTAAATCAGGGTGCTATGCGGGGAACCGCGGTGCACCGGGTGATGGAATGTCTGGATTTTGCTGCGATTGCAGATATAGATACCTCTGATGCGGGAGCAGTTTGTGCATTTGTGAAACAGGAACTGGACCGGATGCTTGCAAACGGACAACTGCCGGGGGAATGGTATGCACTTGTTATTCCGGAAATGATCGAAGCGTTTGTGGAAAGTCCGATTGCTCCCCGGATGGCAGCAGCAGCTGTGCGTGGGGATCTGTACCGGGAGCGACCGTTTGTGATGCAGCATCAGATGGAGGCATCCGGCGGGACGGTGCTGGTACAGGGAATCATAGATGTTTTCTGGATGGAAAATGATAAAATTATTTTGCTGGATTACAAGACGGACCGGGTAAAACAGGCGCAGGAACTTTTGATGCGCTATCAGACACAGCTTCAGCTGTATGCAGATGCATTAAGCCGTGTATTTTCTACGGATACAAAAAAAATGGTGGCGGAAGAAAAACTCATCTATTCGTTTCACCTGAAGGAGGTTGTCACATTATGAGTCGAATTGTACTTGCCTCTGCGTCACCGCGGAGAAAAGAGCTGCTCGAACAGGTCGGACTGGAATTTGAAATCTGTCCGGCGAAGGGAGAAGAAGTCATTACTGCTGGTTCTGTGGATGGGGCAGTGTTAGAACTTTCCCGTCAGAAAGCGGAAGAAGTGGCCGCAGGAATTCTTTCCTACAATGAAATCCATCCGGAGCTGGTTACGCCGCAGGACATTCTGGTGATCGGGGCCGATACGGTGGTTGCCTGTGATGGAAATATTCTCGGGAAACCGCGGGATGAAGCGGATGCAGCCCATATGCTTTCGATGCTGTCCGGACATACCCACAGCGTATACACGGGAGTAACGCTTGTTTTTATTGATAAAAACGGCAGAACCGGGGAAACTTCATTTTATGAGAAAACAGATGTCTGCATGTATCCTTTGGATGACGCGGAAATCCGGCGCTATATTGCCGGCGGAGAGCCGATGGATAAGGCGGGAAGCTATGGAATTCAGGGACAGGCAGCTGCTTTTGTGAAGGAAATCCATGGTGATTATAACAATGTGGTGGGACTTCCGGTGGGACGGTTATATCAGGAACTGAAAAAACTGGGCGTCATGGAGTGGAATTAAGGGATTGTCACAGAGAAATTCCTTCGTTATAATAAATAGAAAGTGATTCACAGGGAGGAAAAAGGTATGAACGAATACGATGAGGAGATTTTACATTATTTTCTGGAACACCAGACACAACTTTTCCCGGAGGCGGTAGCGGAAAGTCCGGAGGAAGCAGAAGAGTTTCTGGAGGACTGCATGGCAGTTGTCTGCAAAAATATAAAAGAAGTGCGGGATTATTTTGATGACGCGGGGATGGATGTCGCCGGAATGAGTGAGGAAGAA
>ENA-UERK01001849-UERK01001849.1-human-gut-metagenome-genome-assembly--contig:-NODE-1849-length-14677-cov-5.465890_pt1 | contig 14677 bp, 17 predicted proteins | sample MGYA00242957_ERZ507957 | MGnify/ENA primary metagenome ERZ507957 (study PRJEB26167, sample SAMN06115538) | human gut metagenome | host: Homo sapiens | place: China:Heilongjiang | collected 2015-11-06... | reverse complement strand
AAACTTATTTGCAGACAAAAATATCTCCACTTATTTCCCTCCATAAGTTCCTCGGATTTCTCCATAGCCGTAAAAACGTCCGTTTCGGGATTATCGTGCATAACGTAAAAAGTCATCGAATGAGCATAAGTTTTTATAATTCCGGGAATAATAAAAACTGCGTACCATAACAAGTTGACTATCAAGACCTTTGTATAATTTAAAATATAACTAAAACTAAAATCCCCCACGGCGACAAACCCGTCTTCCACGCATACTGCCCTGCCCCTCACCGCATTAAGCGACAGTTCTATCATTCCTATATTTGATATAGCGATTGACGCAACAAAAACTATCGTAAGGACTGCGTAGAGAAAAATCTTCGTTTCAAACATTAGTTGTAAAACAGCACCGACAAAACCGACGATTAATAACAAAACAAACAAAATCATCGGCGTAAGCAATGACAAGACTAATACAAACACTAATAAAAACTTTGCCATAGTCCAAGCATTTCCGTTTAAATGCAAACGCGCCTTTTCGCGCAAGCGCGCGGCTGTCGGCGCAACGCTTGCGCCCGTCGCAACGTTTTCATACATAACTAAATTCTCCTTTGTAAAAACGTAATAGTACGATAATAGCGTACTAATTAAAGTATAGTAAGTTAATAGCGTACTTGTCAAGCAAAAACGTACTTTTTAGTTATAATTCGTTGTATGACAAAAATAACAAAATTTCAAGAACGTTTTAAAGAGTGTTTGCGATACGGCAACGTAAAACAAACGGCATTAGCGGCGGCGGCAGGTGTTTCCAAACAATGTATTTCCGATTACAAATCGGGCAAAAGCGTGCCTAGCGTAGATACCCTGTTTTTAATATGTCGTTATCTCGACGTTTCTGCGGATTATCTTCTCGGTTTGGAAGATTAAACCCGGATATTCAGTTTTTAAAACTACCCCCTTATTTTAAACTTTTAATCGAATAGCCGAGTTGTTCGGCGCGTAATAAGAAATTCGGAATATTTATTATGCCCCATTGCGAGCATACGTACATATCCCCGTCGACAAGGTGTAAAACCTCGTCGTCGGTCGCAAAAAATCGTATTCGATAGTCTTTCCTGAGCCTTGCTTTTTCAACGTTTTCGACAACGCCGATAGACCCTTGCAGCGATTTATTGAATGTCTCTTTAAGTTCGTCGCAAGTGATATTGCTATGCCTTTTGACGTAATCGCTCACAACCGCATAAACAAGCCTGTTTTTTAAATATACGTTACCGTTAAGCATATATTTGGTCGTATCGCGCTTATTTACCGAACGCGGAACATCGTCGTAAACCTCACCCTGCCTGCTCAACATTATCGTAGCAAATCTTGGCGGAACGTTCTCCCCCGACCCGTTATCCGATATATTATCGACGTTTTTTGCCAGCGCTTGCTTTAATTTTTCAACCTCGTTCTCTAATTTCTGTACACGAGTAAGTATTTCGAGTAAGATGCCTGAATAATCGTCCATTTCTTTATCCTCGAATACATTATACACGTTTTAAATCTATTCGTCAAGTGTTTTTACGTGATATTTTAAATTTTATTTTACAACACAAGATATCTTTGAATATCATTAGTTTGCATTTATGTTTTTATAACCTGTTATTCGCATTTTAACCACTCGCCGGTGGCGGCGTCCTGATACATTACCCAAAAGCCGTCGCCTTTGAGCGAGTACGGCGAAGACGGTATAAACGAACAATATTCTTTGATTTCCTCGGGTTTTTCCCCGTACCTGCCCGCAACCCCGTAACATAAGTATACGGGGCGTTTTCCGTCGCTTATAACGCCGACTACGTAAAATTTGTCGCCGTCGTAATTTATTTTTACCCACTTACTGTCCGGAACGGTAAGGCTAAGTTCTTCTTCCGCAGGAAATTCCCTGAATAACTTATCTACTTCGGCTTTGATTTTTTCATAATAATCGCCTGCGACAGACTTTGCTGCCTCTTCATCGACGAAAACGCCGAAATCGTACTCTCTTTTCGTTTTTTCTCCGACAATTCCATTTTGAGTATCGCCATTTTCATTTTTGCCGCCATTTTCCCGTCCGACATCGTTCAACTCCTTAACGGTGAGATTCACCGCGTCTACGTCCTTGTTTTCGTAATAGTTTTCGGTTGCAACGACTTCGTCGTCGTAATCCTCGCGCTCGCCGCCGCTTTCCTGCGGCGAATTATCATTCGGGTTTTCATCGTGTACGCCCTGCGCATATTCCGTAAGTTCCTCCGCTTTTTTCGCAGCGGCGGAAAATCCGCCGTATGCAACGCAAACACGCTTTTCCGCCGATAAAAACATTATAGCCACAGCCGCGTTTTCGGCGCTTTCTTCAACTATAAAAGTCCCGCCTTTTACGTCGTCTAACGGAAATGCAAAAACTTTATCGCCGCCGTAATATATTTTGTATTCGCCGCGGGAAAGCGGCGCAAGGTTTATTATCGACAAATTTATTTCGGTACAGTCCGCGCGCACGTCGGCAACGGCTACGCCGCGGACTTTCTCGTCCGAAGTCGAATAGCCGCCTGCCGCCTGCGTTAAAAGCGTTACGAGTTTTTTACCAGCCATAGGATTTTCCTCCCCTGCCTTTATTCGTACTTTTATCTTATTATACGCGGCGGCGCGTAAAACGAGAACTTTTACCGTAATTTAAAAAATTTTGTCGATAACGGTTTTTCTCTGTTTACGGCGAAACGCTATGCGGACGATATTTTATTGACTTTACCCCGTTTTTGCGGTATAATATAAAAGAGGTTTATATGAAATTCAAAACGCAATTATTCGATGAAATAGCGGTTAAACGCGCTATGACAAGACTTTCTTATGAAATAATAGAACGTTCGCCCGTACTTACCAACGTAGTGCTTATAGGCATAAAGACGCGCGGCGTTCCGCTTGCAAAAATAATAAAAGGCAACGTGCTTTTAAACGCGGGCGTAGATTTACCACTTTACGAACTCGACATAACTTATTACCGCGACGACCGCGAAGGCGAACCCGAAGTTATTGCCGACCTTAAAAAAGAACAAATAGAGGGTAAGGACGTAATACTCGTAGACGACGTATTGTTTACGGGCAGGACAACCCGCGCCGCGATAGACGCGGTTTTGTCGGTAGGCAGGGCGAGCAGCATAAAACTCGCGGTTCTGATCGACCGCGGACACCGCGAACTGCCCATTCGCGCGGACTTCGTAGGCAAAAACGTTCCGTCATCTATGAAAGAGAAAATAGTGGTACATTTAAACGAAATCGACGGCGATACTTCCGTCAGCATTTACGATATAGCCGATTAACTCACACAAAAAAACCGGGAAAACGCAATTTTGCGTTTTCCCGGTTTTTTACAGCCCGTTTTTCGGACTTGCGAATATTTTACGTTATGTCGGGCAAATAAAAAGTATTACTTGCCTCCGCCTAAAAGCGCGGTGCGCATATAGTCCAACCTGTCGCTTAAACGATAACTGAACACCTTTTCGCCCGCTACTATTATATGATCGTCGAGCCTTACGCCCGCAATCCGACAAAAGAAAATGAGTTTTTCGGTAGCCACGTCGTCATCGTCCGACGGACTGCAAACCCCGTTGGGGTGATTGTGCGCAACTATAATCGACGACACCCCGGCAGCGGTCAGAATCTTACTTAGATCCGCAAAGCCGACGTTTACCTGCCCGAATTCCTGTTGCGAAAAAGTTTCTTTGCTGATTATTTCGCCCGCCGCATTAAGCGTTATAGCCAAAAACGTTTCGTTTTTCTGGTTTTTATAATACTTAATCAAAAACTCTTCCGCATCGTGAAAGTTATACAGTTTTTTACTGGGCAGACTTTCGACAAGAACCGAGTCGAGCAACGCGCCCACTACCGATAGAAAAGCGGCTGCCGACGGACCTACGCCTTCGATTGTTTCGAGTTCGCTTACAGGCGCATGTAACGCCGCGCCGAGCGTGCCGAATTTATTTATTATTCTATGCGCTACCGGGTTGACGTTCACCCTCGGTAACACGCTGAAAAGCGCGAGTTCCAGGAGTTCGTGTTTTGTGAGCGAACCGGGCGACTTCGCAAATCTCTCACGCAATCTGTTTCTATGATTTTCATGTACGTTTTTATCTCTGCTGTTGTGTTTCATAAAGGTAGATTCCGATATTTTAAGCTACTTTTTGCGATTTTCGATATATATTATATTCGCGCGCGAGCAATTTGTCAACTTTGAGAACCCGTTTTTACGTATTTTTCACAAAATTATATAAAATTAAGCGGAAACTATACAAGTTTGCTTAAAAATTTTTCTCGCACGCAAAATCGCTTGACTTAACCGCCCGATTTTGCTATAATTAGCGAGCAATATGTTTTTTGCACTAATTGCCGTCGGGCAAAGGAGGGTTGTGAAATGTCTACCATCAGAGTCGGAGAAAACGAATCGCTCGATAACGCGCTTCGCAGATTCAAGAGAAAATGTTCGAGAGACGGTATAATCGGCGATCTTCGTAAAAAAGAACATTACGAGAAACCTTCCGTCAGAAAAAAGAAGAAGTCCGAGGCTGCTCGTAAGCGCAAGTACAAGTAATCTTGATCTTTATTGCAACCGGAATAAAGGCAGATGGGTTTATCCTCGTCTGCCTTTTCCATTTGCACAAATCGGGGAAAGAGTGGGAAATGGGGCTTTCTTTTCCCCACTCAAGTTGCTATAATAGAGCCGAACCAACCGAAAGGAGCGTGAGCCCTTGCCGCTTTTGACCCCGCAATACGATTTCCACCGCATCGAGGAGATCCCAACGGATTTTTTTATCCGGCATGGCATCCGTGCCCTGCTCTTGGATGTGGATAACACCCTGACCGGTGATAACAGCCAGGAAATAAAGCCGGAGGTGATGGACTGGCTGGAGCGCCAGCGGGCGGCCGGGCTGCGCCTTTTTGTCATTTCTAATAATCACGAGCTGCGGGTCGCGCCCTTTGCCAATCGCCTGGGGCTGGGCTACATTGCCGATGCCGCCAAGCCCAAAAAGAAGGTGGCCCTGGCCAAGATGAAGGAGTTTGGCGTCAGCCCGCGGCAGACCGCCCTCATCGGTGACCAGCTTTTCACCGATATCCTGTGTGGGAACCTGTGCGGCTGCGTCACCATTCTGGTGGAGCCCTACGCTGAAGAAGGCTACGGCCTGTACCGCATCAAGCGTCCCTTGGAAAAACCGCTGCTGCGCCTTTACCACCGCCGCAAAAGGAGGAATGCCGAATGATAAGAATAGGGCCTGCCGGGAACAGCGAAAGCTTTACCGCCATGGGCTATAAATCCACCCCGCAGATCCCGGAATACCTGGAAAAGATGGGCCTGAATGCCTACGAATACCAGTGCGGCCGCGGGGTGCGTATCAATCGTGAAAGCGTACTGAAGCTGAAGGCCGGCTGCGAGGCGCGGGATATCCAGCTTTCGCTGCACGCGCCGTATTACATCTCCCTTTCCAGCGTGGAGGAAGAAAAGCGTCAGAACAGCATCAAGTACATTCTGGAATCCGCCGAAGCCGCCGACCTGATGGGCGCCCGCCGCATCGTGGTCCACTCCGGCTCCTGTGCCAAGATCAGTCGGGAGGAAGCACTTTCCCTTGCGGGAGAGACCTTAAAGCAGGCGCTGGCAGCGCTGGATGAGGCCCACCTGGGGCACATCATCGTCTGCCCGGAGGTTATGGGTAAGTTTAACCAGCTGGGCACGCTGGAGGAGGTCATGGAGCTGTGCCGGCTGGATGACCGCCTGCTGCCCTGCATCGATTTTGGCCACCTCAATGCCCGCACGCTGGGCAGCATCCGCGGGGCGGAGGACTACGAGCACATTTTGCTGACCATGAAAAATGAGATAGGGGAGCAGCGCATGAAGTGCTTCCATTCCCATTTTTCTCAGATAGAGTACACCGAAAACGGCGGGGAAAAACGCCACCTCACCTTTGCCGATACCACCTACGGCCCCTACTTTGCGCCGTTGGCAGAGGTGCTGGTCAAGTACGACAGCCAGCCCACCATCATCTGTGAATCGGCTGGAACCCAGGCGGAGGACGCCGCCACCATGAGAGATCTTTATAACCAAGCCGCAGAAAGGAAGAATCGAGCATGAACCGCATTGAAAAACTGATGAAAGCCCTGCCGGAGGGGGCCGATGCTGCTCTCATCACCTCCGATGTGAACCGCCGCTACTTTACCGGACTGGGCTCCACCGCCGGCACACTGTTGGCGTTCCGGGATGCTGCCTACTTCATCATTGATTTCCGCTATATCGAGGTTGCCAAGGCCACCGTCACCGGGGCCGAGGTCATCCTGCAGGATAAGCTGTACGACCAGCTGGGCGAGCTGTTGAAGAAGCACGGCGCCAGAACCGTCGCCATCGAAACCGACTACATCACCGTGGGCAGCCTGGAACAGTACCGTTCCCGTCTGCCGCAGGTGGAGTTCCTCACCGCCGCCGCCCTCAATGATAAGATCCTGGAGATGCGCTCCCTCAAGGACGAGGAGGAGATTGCCGCCATCCGCAAGGCGCAAAGCATCACCGATGCCGCCTTCCTGGAGATCCTCGATTTCATCAAGCCTGGCAAGACCGAAAAAGAGGTTGCCGCCTACCTGGAATACTGCATGCGCCGTCTGGGCGCGGATGGCCTTGCCTTTGAGACCATTGCCGCCGGCGGTCCCAATTCCGCCAAGCCCCACGCCGTCCCCGGCGACCGTCCCCTGCGGCAGGGCGACTTCTTCACTATGGATTACGGCGCCTACTGGGGCGGCTACTGCTCCGATATGACCCGTACCGTTGCCGTCGGCGAGCCGACCGAGGAGATGCGCCGCGTGTATGATACCGTCCTGGCCGCCCAGCTCCTCGGCATCGAAAAGGCCGTCGTGGGCGCTTCCTGCCGCGCCGTGGATGCCGCCGCCCGTGAGCTCATCTACAATGCCGGCTATGAGGGCTGCTTCGGCCACAGCCTGGGCCATTCCGTCGGCATCGAGATCCACGAAATGCCCGGCTTTTCTCCCTCCATCGCCCCGGAGACCACCGCCAAGGAGGGCATGGTCATCACCGTGGAACCTGGCATCTACCTGGAGGGCCGCTTCGGCGTCCGCATCGAGGATATGGTTTGGCTTGCCCCGGATGGCACAAAAGATTTGACAAACAGCCCCAAAGAGCTCATTATCCTGTGAAAAACCCTTGCATTTATGCACCGGTATATGTTAAAATCAGATAGTTAAATCCGTACATTATATCCTGGAGGTTTTTGTATTATGGTAAGTGCAGGCGATTTTCGCAATGGTGTGACCTTTGATATGGATGGCAATGTCTATCAGATCATCGAGTTCCAGCATGTTAAACCCGGCAAGGGCGCCGCTTTTGTCCGCACCAAGATCCGCAATGTGATCACCGGTGCTGTCACCGAGCGTACCTTCAACCCCTCTGATAAGTACCCGACCGCCTATATCGAGAGAAAGGATATGGAATATCTGTATTCCGATGGCGACCTGTACTATTTCATGGATCAGGAGACCTACGAGAATATCCCGATCAACAAGAGCATTCTCAGCGATAACTTCAAGTTCGTTAAGGAGAACACCGTTTGCAAGATCCTTTCCTACAAGGGCAGCGTGTTCGGCGTAGAGCCTCCCTTCTTCATGGAGCTGGAGGTCACCAAGACCGATCCCGGCTTTGCCGGCAATACCGCCACCAATACCCTCAAGCCCGCCACCCTGGAAACCGGCGCCGAGATCAAGGTACCCCTGTTCATCAATGAGGGCGATATGATCCGTGTGGATACCAGAACCGGTGAGTACATGGAAAGAGCGTAAATCTCATTTTACGCCGGTTGTCATTATCTACACCCATACCATAAGGGAGGTTACAAAAATGACTGTTATTGAAAAAGTTGCTTATCTGCGCGGCCTGGCCGATGGCCTCAAGCTGACCGATACCACTGCCGAAGGCAAAGTTCTGCTCAATGTCATCGAGGTGCTGGATGACCTGGCGCTCTCCGTTACCGATCTGGAGGATGCGGTAGAGGAGCTGGGCGAAGTCGTCGATGCCATCGATGATGATCTGCAGGATGTGGAAGACGCCCTGTATGAGGAAGACGATGAGGATGAGGACTACGACTTTGATGAGGACGATGATTATGGTCTGGATGACTATGATGAGTTCGATGATGAGGACGAGCCCCTGTATGAAGTAAAGTGCCCCACCTGCGGCGATACCATCTGCGTGGATGAAAGCATGCTGTGCGAAGGGGAGATTGACTGCCCCAACTGCGGCGAAAAGCTGGAGTTCGATCTGGATGACCTGGATTGCGAAGGCGACTGCGAAGGCTGCACCGGCTGCGATCTGGATTGACCTTCCGAGATAATCCATACATCAACTGGTGAAGTATGAGGCATTTGTACTTCACCAGTTTTTTGTCAGGCACCGTTACCGCTTTCAGCATTAGTTATAACTAAAATGATATTTTTTTATTAAAATTCGGCGGTAAAATAGCGGCTTTTTGGTTGAAATTACACCCAAAAGCAACTAAAATAAATGATGTACCACTATGGGAGAAGCAAATGGCAGCACAGAACCGTAACTGCAAAGTAAAAAGACTGGCTTTGATGGGCCTTTTGTTCGCGCTGGCCATGGCACTCAGCTTCCTGGAGTCGCTACTGCCCGCTTTGCCCATGCTGCCGCCGGGCATCCGGCTGGGCCTTTCCAATATCGTCACCATGTACGCCCTGTTTGTGCTGGGGCCGGTCAGCGGCTACACCATCGCGGTGCTCAAGTCCCTGTTTGTGCTGCTTACCCGCGGGGCGGTGGCCGCCGCCATGAGCGCGTCCGGCGGTGTTGCCTCGGTCACGGTCATGCTGCTGCTCAGCCTACTGCCGGGCATTCGCCGGCAGTATCTGCTGCTCAGCGTTTTCGGCGGCGCGGCGCACAATGTGAGCCAGCTTATTGCGGCTCGGTTCATCATCAGCAATCAATATGTTTGGTACTACTTGCCGGTTCTTTTAGCGGCGGGACTGCTCATGGGCGCCATTACCGGGATGGCCCTGCGGGTTGTCATGCCCTATCTGGACCGCTTAAGCCTAAAATAAACAATACTAGGAGGGATACCTGTGGCTATGTTCCATTCGCTTCCCAGCATCCATGTGAAGCACCAAAAGAACACAGCCGAGTTGGAAAGCGTGATCATGCCGGTCCCGGCCGAGGTCACCATTTCCATGTCTCAGCACATCGGCGCCCCCTGCAAGCCTGTCGTAAAGGTTGGCGATACCGTTAAGGTCGGCCAGCTCATCGGCGATAGTGAAGCGGCGGTTTCGGCACCGATCCATTCCAGCGTATCGGGTAAGGTCAAGGCCATCGAGCAGATCTTCAATGCCCGCGGCGCCAAATCGGAAGCCATTGTCATCACCACCGATGGCGAGCAGACCATCGATGAGACCCTCACTCCGCCCGCCATCGGCGCGGAGCTGGAGGATGTTCTGGTGGCGGCGCGCGCCTGCGGCCTTATGGGCCTGGGCGGCGCGGGATTCCCCACCAGCGTCAAGCTGGCCGGCCTGAAGAGCGCAGCCATCGATACCCTTGTCATCAATGGCGCCGAGTGCGAACCCTACCTCACCTGCGATTACCGCATCATGCTGGAAAAGACCGACCTGCTGCTGGAGGGCGCGGAGCTCATTCTGCGCCATATGCCGGGCGGCCGCGCGGTCATCGGCATCGAAAATAACAAGCCCAAGGCCATTGAGAAGATCAAGGCCGACGCCGCGGCGAAGGGCAGCAAGCTGGAGGTGCTGGAGCTCAAATCCCGCTACCCCCAGGGCGCCGAAAAGGTCATCGTTTACGAGGCCACCGGCCGTGTCATCCCGGAGGGCAAGCTCCCCAGTGATGTCGGCGTGCTGGTCATGAATGTCGGCACTGTCATCAAGCTGGCGGAGTATGTCAAGACCGGCCTGCCGCTTACCAGCCGTATGGTCACGGTGGATGGCGGCGCGGTAGCCGAGCCGAAGAATGTCTGGGTCCCCATCGGCACCAAGCTGGAGGACATCATCAATTTCTGCGGCGGCTACAAGGGCGAACCGGCCGAGATCATCCTGGGCGGCCCCATGATGGGCACCTCCTGCCGGGATGACCAGACCCCCATCAGCAAGACCAATAACGGCCTGCTGGTCTTTAATGAAAAAGAAGCCAAAATGGCAGCCGAGACCGCCTGCATCCGCTGCGGCCGCTGCCTGCGGGCCTGTCCGCTCAGTCTCAGCCCCGCGGCGCTGGATCGCGCCTATCATGCCGAGGATGTGGAGGCCCTGAAGGCGCTCCATGTCAATCTGTGCATGGAATGCGGCTGCTGTGCCTATGTCTGTCCTGCCAAGCGCCATCTGGTCGCCTATAACCAGCTGGGCAAGCAGATGATAAAAAAGTAAGGGGGAGGGGAGTAGAATATGACTGATCGTAAACTGTTGGTTTCCGCCGGGCCTCATGTCCGCAGCAGCGCCTCCACCACCTCCGTCATGGGTGATGTCCTCATTGCCCTGCTGCCTGCCGTGGTGGCGTCGGTACTGGTTTTTGGCACCCGCGCCCTGCTGCTGGAGGTCGTTTGCGTGGCGGCTTCTATCCTGTTCGAGTATCTGTTCCGCCGCATCACCAAGCGCACTAATACCATTTCGGATTTGAGCGCCGCCGTGACCGGCCTGCTGCTGGCAATGAACCTGCCTGCCGGGTTCCCCATCTGGATGGCCATTGTCGGCTGCTTTGTCGCTATCGTTATCGTCAAGCAGCTGTTCGGCGGCATCGGCTGCAATTTCGCCAATCCCGCCATCACCGGCCGTATCTTCCTGCTCATCGCCTTTGCCGGGCAGATGACAACCTGGCCGACCGCCAATTCCTACATTCCCGGCATCGATGCCGTTTCCGGCGCGACCCCCCTGGCCCTCATCAAGGAGGGCGCTGTGGATAGCCTCCCCGCCGTCAAGAACCTGCTCTTCGGTATCCGCGGCGGCTGCCTGGGCGAAACCTGCGCCATTGCCCTCATCATCGGCTTTGTTTATCTGGTGGTTCGCCGGGTCATCACCCCCACCATCCCGCTGGTGTATGTGGCTACCATCGCCGTGATGAGCCTGATCCTCGGTTATGACCCCGTCACCATGATCCTGACCGGCGGCGTGCTGCTGGGCGGCATCTTCATGCTCACCGATTACTCCACCTCTCCCGCCACCGAGTGGGGCAAGGTCGTATTCGCGCTGGGCGCGGGCATCATCACCATGCTCATCCGCAATTCCTCCGGCGGCTATCCGGAGGGCGTATCCTTCGCCATTCTGCTTATGAATATCATCTGCCCCCACCTCAATAAGATCGGGGCCAAAAAACCGTTTGGAGTGGGAGGTGCTGAGAAATGAAATGGGAAAAGCTGAAACCCATCGTCGTCCTCACCGCCATCTGCGTCATCGTTTCCGCGGCGCTGGTGGGTACCTACGGCCTCACCAAGCCCGTCATTGACGCGGCTAAGGCTGCCGAGGCCAATGCGGCCCTTTCCGCCGTTCTGCCCGATGGCGCCGACTTCGAGGAAGTCACCGTCACCGCCGAAAATGTCACCAAGGCCTACAAGGCCGGCAACGGCGCAGGCTATGTATTCCAGGCCCAGGGCAAGGGCTTCGCGGGCATGATCACCGTCATGGTCGGCATCTCCTCCGACGGCGCCATCACCGGTACCCAGGTCATGGAGCACGGCGAGACCCCCGGTATCGGCGACCGCATCGAAAAGGAAGCCCACTTCCAGGAGCAGTATCTCGGCAAGGATTATAACCTTGAGGGCATCGAGTTCCTCTCCGGCGCCACCTTCTCCTCCAAGGGCTTCAATACCGCTGTCGGCAATGCCTTTGTCGCTTACGGTGAGCTGGCGGGCATCGCCATCGAAGCTCCCACCGAAGAAAAGGTCTATCCCGATGCCGAGCTGATCACCGAAATGCTGGGCGAGGGCTACACCGAGCTGGAGACCGCACCCGAAGGCACCGACAGCGCCTATCAGTCCGAGCTGGGCTATGCCTTCAATGTTCACGCGGCCGGCTTCAGCGGCGATCTGCATATCCTCGTTGCCATAGATAATAACGGCGCTATCATCGCCTCCAAGCTGTATCAGCACACCGAGACCCCCAATGAGTACGAGGGCATCGATGGCGCCAAGCTCTCCAAGAGCTCTTACAGCAAGAAGTGGATCGGCGTCACTGCCGAAACCCCCGATAGCGAGCTGCCCATGGTATCTAAGGCAACTTATACCTCCAATGGCTACAAGGAAGCTGTTAAGCTGGCCTTTGCCGCCTTTGAGACTGTGAAAGGAGCGTGAGGAACCAAATGAGTAACAAGCTGAAAACCTTCACCAACGGTATCATCAAGGAGAACCCCGTTCTGGTTCTGGTGCTGGGCACCTGCCCCACCATCGCTACCTCCACCTCGGTCCTCAATGCGCTGGGCATGGGTCTGGCGGCCACCTTTGTACTGCTGGGCTCCAATATCGTTATCTCCCTGCTGCGCAATATCATCCCCAATAAGGTCCGCATTCCCTGCTTCATCGTCGTCATCGCCGGCTTTGTTTCGGTGGTGCAGCTGCTGCTTCAGGCCTATGTGCAGAGCCTCTATCAGAGCCTCGGCATCTTCCTGCCGCTTATCGTGGTAAACTGCATCATCCTCGGCCGTGCCGAGATGTTTGCCAGCAAGAATAATGTCATTGATTCTGCCCTCGATGGTCTGGGCATGGGCCTGGGCTTCACCCTCGCTCTGTTCTGCATGGCCACCGTCCGTGAGATCCTCGGCAGCGGCACCTGGTGCGGCATCACCCTCACCGCCAATCTGTTCGATCCCATCGCGATCATGAAGCTCACCCCCGGCGGCTTCCTCGTCTATGGCGTGCTCATCGCCATCATGAATAAGTTCGCCAAGCATAAGCCCAAGAAGAAACTCGATTGCGCTGCCTGCGGCGCCTGCGCCGGTTGCGCCGGTGGCTGCCCCTCGGCAGAGAATAAGGAAGGAGGCTGTGAAGCATGAAAGAAATGATCGTCATTCTGCTTTCTGCTATTTTGACGCAGAACTTCGTCCTCTCCAAGACTCTGGGTATCTGCCCGTTCCTCGGCGTTTCCAAAAAGCTGGATTCCGCCGTCGGCATGAGCGTCGCCGTTACCTTTGTTATGGTACTGGCCACCGCCGCCACCTGGCCCATCCAGACCTATCTGCTGGATCAATACGACCTGGGCTATATGCAGACCATCGTATTCATCCTGGTCATCGCCGCGCTGGTACAGCTGGTGGAAATGGCCCTCAAGAAGTTCCTGCCTCCGCTGTATGAAGCCCTCGGCATCTATCTGCCCCTCATCACCACCAACTGCGCCGTGCTCGGTGTAGCGGTGCTCAATATCGATGAGAAGTACAATTTCGGCCAGTCCATGGTCAATGCGCTGGGCGCCGGTCTCGGCTTCCTGCTGGCAATGGTCCTCTTCGCAGGCGTTCGCGGCCGCATGGAGAACATGGATATCCCCGAATCGTTCCAGGGCCTGCCCATCACTCTGATCGCTGCCTCCATCGTATCTATGTCCTTCATGGGCTTCTCCGGTGTGGTAGATGGTCTGCTGAAGTAAGGAGGGGAGATAACTATGACTGGTATTATTATTGTCGGCGCTATCGGCTTGATCTGTGCCATCCTGCTGGTAGTGGCCTCCCATTTCCTCTCGGTCCCCATCGATACCCGTGTGGAGGACATCCGCGGCTTCCTGCCCGGCGCCAATTGCGGCGCCTGCGGCTATGCCGGCTGCGATGACTACGCCAAAGCCGTTGCCAATGGCAGCGCCAAGCCCAATCTCTGCATCCCCGGCGGCGCTTCCGTCTCCGCTCAGATCAGCGAATACCTGGGCGTCGCGGCGGAAAACACCGAGCCCGTCAAAGCCACCGTCCGCTGCAGCGGCACCTGCCAGAAGTGCGGCGAAGCCGAGGATTACCACGGCCCCGCCACCTGTGCGGCCTGCGCTGCCCTGCACCGCGGCAAAAAAGCCTGCGGCTATGGCTGCCTGGGCTACGGCGATTGCGTCAAGGTCTGCAAATTCGGCGCGCTCTCCATCGTGGATGGCGTTGCCCATGTGGATGAAAGCCTGTGTACCGGCTGCGGCGCCTGCGCCAAAGCCTGCCCGCACCTGCTCATCGGCATGGTCCCGGTCAAAAATCATGTCACCGTGCGCTGCTCCAGCCATGATAAGGGCGCTGTCGTCCGCAAGGTCTGCTCCGCCGGCTGCATCGGCTGCATGATGTGCACCAAGGTTTGCCCCACCGGCGCCATCACCGTCACCGATTTCCTCGCCTCCATCGATCCCGAAAAGTGCACCAATTGCGGCGCCTGCGCCGAAAAGTGCCCCGTCAAGGTCATCACCGTGGCGTAAAAAAATTCGCACACTCCATCAAAATGCCCCCGCAAGGGGGCATTTTTTGCTAAATTAAACTCTTCCATTTTGTATGTTCCTCCAAAACTCTCCCAAATAGTTGACACACCCTGCCCAAAAGTGGTAGCCTGTTTATACCAATCATATCCACATGTGGATATTTTGTGTTTGCGCCAGCAAACACAACCCAACCTGCGGGTAAAATAATAAGAAGAGAGGTGTATACTAATGAAAAAGATTTTAAGCCAGGTGCTGGAGCTTCTCCT
>ENA-UERK01001843-UERK01001843.1-human-gut-metagenome-genome-assembly--contig:-NODE-1843-length-14703-cov-7.129632_pt1 | contig 14703 bp, 12 predicted proteins | sample MGYA00242957_ERZ507957 | MGnify/ENA primary metagenome ERZ507957 (study PRJEB26167, sample SAMN06115538) | human gut metagenome | host: Homo sapiens | place: China:Heilongjiang | collected 2015-11-06... | reverse complement strand
CGGAGTTTATCTTCGATAAGTTTGTCGATTTGCTTTAGGAATTGGGACGACAGATCTAAAAATGTTAACGAATAAAAGAGTCTGAAAATGAAAGAAGATATAAAGAAAGTCCTGATACTCGGTTCCGGCGCCCTAAAGATCGGTGAAGCGGGAGAATTCGACTATTCAGGTAGCCAGGCTTTGAAAGCCATCAAGGAGGAGGGAATCCAGACAGTGCTTATCAATCCGAACATCGCTACGGTACAGACTTCGGAAGGAGTGGCAGATACCGTTTATTTCCTGCCCGTCACTCCCTTCTTTGTCGAAAAGGTGATCGCCAAAGAACGTCCGGATGGCATCCTGCTCGCTTTTGGAGGCCAGACGGCGTTGAACTGCGGTGTGGCGCTTTACCAGAGTGGTGTGCTGGAAAAATATAACGTCCGTGTACTCGGTACTCCGGTACAGGCAATCATGGATACGGAGGATCGCGAACTCTTCGTCCGCAAACTCGACGAGATCGGTGTGAAGACGATCAAGACAGAATGCGAGGAGCAGATTTGAGTAAAAAAAGCGGCAGAGCCACCGGAATGCTCCGGCGGCTCTGCCGCTTTTTTGAGAGAGAGGGAAAAATCATGCTTTTTCGGGGCGCAGCGGGCCGTAGAAGTAGTTCGCGGTCGCGCCGCCGTCGATGAGGAAGGTCGAGCCCATGATGAACGCGCCCTTGTCGCTCATCAAAAGCTTGGCGACGTTTGCGACTTCGTCCGCCGTGCCGGGGCGTCCCGCGGGGCACTTAGCGAACATGTTCTTGTAGAAGCCGCCGCGCGGGCCGTTGAACTCGTCGAGTGCCAGCGGCGTGACGATGAGGCCGGGGGCGATGTCGTTCAGGCGCGCGCCGCGCTTGCCCCATCCGACCGCCTGCGCCGTGACGCGCTTCTCGTTGCAGCGCTTCGCCATCTGATAGGCATGGAGCGTGTCACGGATGTTCTCGGGCTGCAAAAAGTCGAGGGACAGCAGCTCCTCCGTCGGCGTGGTGGCGAGCTTTTCGCCCTGCTCCGCCGTCAGGGCGGGCATGCGCCAGCGGGACTGGTTCGAGATCGTCACGCCCACGCCGCCCGGTGCGATGACCCTGCCGACCTCTTCTAAAAGTACCGCCGTACCGTAGAGGTCGACCTTCAGGATCGCCTCGATGGGCGCCTGACCGGGCGACACACCCGCAGCGTTGACGAGCATCTTGATCTCGCCGTACCTCTGCCCCTGGCAATGAGGGCCTTGATGGACGAGCGGCTCGAGAGGTCCATCTCGACGGGTGTGACATCGAAGCGCGCCTCGTTCATTGTCTTAGCGATGGCCTGCGCGTTTGCGAGCTTTTTGTCGCCGACGACGATCTTCAGCCCGCGCCCATGCGGCGGGCGATGGCCATGCCGATCTGTCCGGCACCGGCCCATAACATGACGTTTTTCATCGTTTTCCTCCTTACAGCAGCGCCTTGACGCTCTGCGCCCAGGCGTTGATCTTGCTTTCCAGCGTTTCCAGATGGTCACCGCCGGTGACGCTCTGCAAGGACTTTGCGATGCGCTCGGTGTTGCCGCACGACCAGGAATAGTAAACGATCAGGGGCTTTTTCATTTCGTTACCTCCTCGACCCAATGCGCAAGCGCGCTCTTTGCCTCTGCAACGTGGCTGCCGTGGATGGCGAGGCCCTTCGTGACCGCCGCGCCATGGGCAGCCTTGCGGATGTCGTTTTCGGTATCGGAAAGGCCGCTGCCCTCGTGCGTGCAGAAGGGGTGGATGGTCTTGCCCGTGAAGTCGTAGTGCTCGAGGAAAGTGTAGACCGCCATCGGCATCGTACTGCAATAGTTGGGGTAGCCGAGGTAAATTTCATCATAGGCGTCGAGGTCATCGGGCAGATCCAACACCGCGGGACGGGCGTTTTTCTGCCAGTCCTCACGCGCCTGCGCCACACAGGTCTTGTAGTCGTCTGAATAGGGCTCGGCCTGCTCAATTTTGTACAGCTCGCCGCCGGTCAGATCCGCGAGCATCTCAGCAACCTTTTCGGTGTTGCCGACGGAAATGCGGCGGTACGCGCCGCCGAAGTAGTTCTCTCCCGCGCGGGAGTAAAATGCGATCAATGCTGCCATTGTTTCGCTCCTTTCTTATCTCTTTGCGCCAAAAGCGGCGCACGGTTTTTGTTGATGCTACCATTGTAAACCGCCGCGCCGCGGGTATCAATTCCGGTTTTGCGGCTTTTCTATAAGAAAAACTGATATGAAAAAAGGCGGAGCCGTCGGTTACGCCTTCCTTACATGGTCAGGTATCGAATTGTTCTTTCAGCAGCCGTGCGAATTCCGGCACGTAGGGGTTCACGTTCTCCTTTTTCCAGAACGCGCAGTATGTGCGAAGAAGCGGCGCACCGTTTCGCACGAGCGGCACACGGGCAAGCGGTTCGGCTGCCTGCCTTTCGCCGCCCTCCAGCGGAAGAAATCCCCTGCCGCCCGCGACCAGAAGGCGCGCCTCCTCCAGATTCTCGGCATACAGGAATTCACTTGGAAAGCCGAGTACAATGCGGCTGAATTCCTGCTCCGCCTCCCGCTCCGGCGGCGGGGCGATCAGAATGCAGGGAAAATTCTTGAGCTCTGCCGGTGCGACCGCCTCCATTTGCGCGATTGGGCTGTGGGCGGAGACTTCAATCAGGGTGGGCCGGGCTGCAAGGATCAGATTTTCGTAGGCGTCGGAAAACAAGCGGCGCTGATCGTTGAGCGTGATCTCGACCCGATCCTCGCTCAGCATATCACACAGCTCCCCATGGCTGCCGTACGCGATGGAGACGCTGACGTCGGGATACCTCGCCGAAAAGGCCGCGAGCGCGCGGTGGAACTCTCCCCCTGCATAGGTGCGCAGGTAGCCGATCTTCAAATTCGCCGCCTCGCCCTTGGCGATCTTCGCCGCCTCGGCGCACATGCGGTCGCAGTCCGCTGTGAGCAGCAGGCTCTTACGGTAAAAGTATTCGCCCGCAGGCGTGAGCGAAAATGAGCGATTTTTGCGCACGAGCAGCGCAAAGCCCAGCTCACGCTCCAAGGACTGCACCTGCTGGGAGATGGCTGACTGCGAGATGAAATTTTCCTCCGCCGCGGCGGAAAAGCTCCCGAGACGCACGACGGATTGAAAGTATTTGAGCTGCTTGAGCATGATGCACCTCCTGATGTCTAAATGACGATCCCCTCGCAGTGGTCGATCTCATGCTGGATGATCTCCGCCGTCCAGCCGGTGAAGGTCTTGAGGCGTGTTTGGAATTTTTCGTTCTGCCACTGGACTTTGACGGTCTGGAAGCGCTTTGCCTTGCGCGTGCCAGTGAGGGACAGGCAGCCCTCCTCGGTGTCGTAGGGGCCGGACTTTTTGACGATGACGGGGTTGAACATGAGCATGTATTCGCCGTCATTTTCAAAAGCGATGATGCGCTTGTTGACACCGATCATGTTCGCCGCCATGCCGACGCAGCCGTCCTTGTGGGCGATTAGCGTGTCGAGAAGGTCCTGCGCGATGTTGAGATCGTCCGCCGTGGCGGCTTCGGCCTTTTGGGCGAGGAAGACTTCAGCTTTGCATATTTCACGAATCATGGCGTTCCTCCTGAATCTCATGCTGCGGAGCAAAAAAGCGGGCCTGCGCGTCGGCGAAGCGCGTGTTGAACGCCTCAGCCGCCTGAATGCTGAGCACATCGTCGGGGCGCATCATGTCGAAGGCGTGCATGTCAGAATGATAGACATCCAGCTCTGCCGGAACGCCTGCGGCGCGCAGCCGCTCGAAATAGCGGACGGCCTCGGCGTAGAATGGCTCGCTGTCGCCGACGAACGAATAGGCGGGCGGCAGATGAGAAAAATCCGTCAGCCGCGCCGGAGCGGCGTAGGGCGAGAGCTGCGCGCGGTCCGTGCCGCGCAGATAAAGCCGCCACGCAAAATGGTTGCGGCGCGTATTCCACACTCTGCCGCGGTTGTCGCGCGAAGATTCCGTATCGCGGTCGTCGAGCATGGGGTAGAGCGGCATTTGAAACGCGACGCTGACCTTACCTTCGTCCCGCGCGCGGATGCAGACGGCGGCGCACAGCCCGCCGCCTGCGCTCTCACCGCCGACCATGAGCTGATCGCTGCGGACGCCGAACGCCGCGGCGTGCGCTTTCAGGTAAAGGAGCGCGGCATAGCAGTCGTCGATCGCGGCAGGGTAGGGGGCTTTCAGCGCCAGCCGGTATCCCGGCGACAGCACGACTGCGCCAAATTTCTTGACGAGGTCGACCGCGCGGGAGGCGTGTACCATTTCTTTCATCCCTGCGATGTATCCGCCGCCGTGCAGCCACAAAATGCCTGCGGCGTTTTTCGGCGCGGCGAGCGGCGAGAGCAGGAGCGCGGACATGCCGCCATTTTCCGTCGGGATGCGGATAGCCTGAACGCGGATGCCGGGATCAGGCTTCATCGGGCGCATCGTCATCCTCCATTGCCGCGGCTTTTTCCTTGTAATGTGTGCCCCAGACGACCATGGAATCGAGAATGGGCTTTAGGCTGTAGCCGGTCTCGGTCAGCGTGTATTCGACGCGCGGCGGTACCTCGGCGTAGACTTGCGGGTGAGCAGGCCCTTGGCCTCCATGTCGCGCAGCTGCGCGGTCAGCACCTTCTGCGTCACATGGCCGATGGACTTTTTAAGTTCACCGAAGCGCTTGGTGCCGTCCATCAGGTCGCGCAGGATGAGCACCTTCCATTTGTCGCCGATGAGCATGAGCGTCGTCTCGACGGGGCAGGCGGGTAATTCCATGGTATGACCTCCTTTGTGTTACAGATATTGACCGGTGATGCTGTCGGGGTTCAATTGAATTTCCTCCGGCGTGCCGGAGGCGACGATCCTGCCGCCGGCCTCACCGCCGCCGGGGCCCATGTCGATGAGAAAGTCCGCGTTGCGGATGACGTCGAGGTCGTGCTCGATGACCACGACCGTTGCGCCGTTGTCCAAAAGCGCCTGGAAGACGCCGAGCAGCACGCGAACATCCAGCGGATGCAGGCCGATCGACGGTTCATCGAAGACGAAGACAGAGTCGGTCTGCGTGCGGCCGATCTCGCTGGCGAGCTTCAAACGCTGCGCCTCGCCGCCGGACAGGCTCGGCGTTTCCTCGCCGAGCGTCAGGTAGCCGAGGCCGAGCTGCTTCAAAATGCCGAGCTTCTGGCTGACGGTTTTCCGGTCCGCGCAGAATTCAATGGCGGAGTTGACGTCCATGTCCATAAGCTCGGGGAGCGAGGCGCTTTCGCCCGCCTTGTTCGTGAGCTTCACGCCATAGGCGGCCCTTGCGTAGCGCGAGCCGCGGCAGTCGGGGCAGGGAATGTTGACGTCGGGCAGAAACTGCACGTCGAGACTTACAACGCCCGTGCCGTCGCAGCCGGGGCAGCGGAGAGAGCCGGTGTTGTAGGAAAAATCGCTCGCTTTATAGCCGTGTTCCTTCGCGTCGGGCGACTTGGCGTAGAGCTTGCGCAGCTCGTCGTGCACGCCCGCGTAGGTCGCGACCGTGGAGCGGACGTTGATGCCGATGGGCGTCGCGTCGATGAGCTTGACGTGCGCGATGCCGTCGGCTTCGACCGAGCGAATGTGCGCGGGCAGAGGATTGCCGTTGATCTTCGCTTCCAGCGCGGGGACAAGGCTCTCGAGCACCATCGTCGTCTTGCCCGAACCGGACACGCCGGTGACGACCGTGAAGCGGCCCTTGGGGATGTCGACCTCAAGCGGCTTGACAGTGTGGGTCTGAGAAGTAGACAGATGAACCGTGCCGTTTGCGAACAGTTCGTCCTTTTTGGCGCGCTCGCGCAGCTTTGTTTCAGCCTTGCCGGAGAGGAACGGCCCAATCTGCGAATTTGGGTTTTCTTCGATCATTGGGATGTTCCCCTCGGCGATGACATGGCCGCCCTTAGCGCCCGCTTCGGGGCCCATTTCGACGATCCAGTCGGCCTCTTTCAAGATCTGTGTGTCGTGGTCGACCAAGATGACGGAGTTGCCGTCGGCAACGAGATCGTGCATCACGCCGGTCAGGCCCACGATATTCGACGGGTGCAGACCGATCGACGGCTCGTCGAGCACATAGAGAACACCGGTCGTGCGGTTGCGCACGGCGCGGGCGAGCTGCATGCGCTGCCGCTCGCCGGTGGAGAGAGTGGAGGCCGAGCGGTCGAGCGTCAGGTAGCCGAGGCCCAAGTCGATGAGCCGCTTTGCCGTGCTCTCAAACGCCTCGCAGATGCTCTCGGCCATCGGGCGCATCTCCGTAGGAAGGCTCTCCGGTACGCCGCGCACCCAGTCGACAAGGTCCGAGAGCGTCATTGCGCAGGCCTCGTCGAGCGAAATGCCGCGCAGCTTCGGCGCGCGGGCGGCAGAAGAGAGACGCGTGCCGTGGCATTCGGGGCAGGTCTCTTCCTTGAGGAATTTTTCGACGCGCTTCATGCCCTTTTCGTCTTTAACCTTGGCGAGTGCGTTTTCGACGGTATAGACGGCGTTGAAGTAGGTGAAGTCCAGCTCGCCCGCCTGGTTGGAATTCTTGTTGTGGTAGAAGATGTGCTTCTTCTCCGCGGGGCCGTGGAAGACGATGTCCTTTTCGCTTTTGGTCAGGTCGCGGAACGGTACATCCGTGCGCACGCCCATCTGGCGGCAGATGTCGGTCATCAGCGACCACATCAGGCTGTTCCACGGCGCGACCGCGCCGCCGTCGATGGTCAGGGAATCGTCGGGCACGAGTGTGTCTAAGTCGACGGTGCGGACGATGCCCGTGCCGCTGCACTTTGGGCAGGCACCCTGTGAGTTGAACGCCAGCTCCTCGGCGGACGGCGCGTAGAAATGCGCGCCGCACTCGGGACAGACGAACTCCTTGCCCGCCGCAACGAGCAGGGAAGGTGGGACGTAGTGCCCGTTCGGGCAGCGGTGGCTGGCTAAACGCGAGAACATCAGACGCAGGCTGTTCAAAAGCTCTGTGCCCGTGCCGAATGTGCTGCGGATGCCGGGCACGCCGGGGCGCTGGTGCAGCGCCAGCGCGGCGGGAACATACAGAACCTCATCCACGCTCGCCTTGGACGCCTGCGTCATGCGGCGGCGCGTGTAGGTGGACAGCGCTTCAAGGTAGCGACGCGAGCCCTCGGCATACAGCACGCCGAGCGCCAGTGAGGATTTTCCTGAGCCGGACACGCCCGCGATGCCGACGATCTTACCGAGCGGAATGTCGACGTCGATATTTTTAAGATTGTGGACCTTTGCCCCACGAATGAGCATTTTGTCGATCATGGTATCACTCCATCAGCTGTGAAAAAAGTGTTGAAAATATACAATAGTATCCTTTTGATAACTACGCCACAATATTGTGCTTACTTTACGAAAGTTCTCTATGGCGCTATGATAAGGCCAACGAAAGAAAAATACAACCTTTCGAGTACAGAACATTTTGGAGATATTTATCATGAACAAGACTGCTGACCGTAACGAGATATAACTCTCGCATATAATAATAGGGCCATCGCAAAATGCGATGGCCCTGATCTCTCAATCCATATTGCACCACTATGTGCAACGCCCCAAATTCAGTTAAGCACATGTGATAGACACTTTGTTCTGCTGAATTGCCGATTAGAAGGCAGTTAGAAAGTGAGGAAACAATAGAAGTAATGATGACATTTAATGTATTTTCAGGAATGCACATAGCGACACCTTCTTTTTATCATATAAAAATATCATATACTGTCGCAAATTTCAATTAAACTAAACGACTTCTCCTCTTTATCTGCCGGAATGTGTTAGAAACGTGTTAGAAAGCGTTATTTTGTGCTTTATAATTGCTGTCGAAAGGTTAGAAAAAGTCCTGAAATCTTACGATTTCAGGACTTTTTTGGTTGCGGAGGCAGGACTCGAACCTACGGCCTCCGGGTTATGAGAGCGCCGAGCGGCCGCTCAATCGATAGCAAGAGCCTCCTGGACAAAGCAGGAGGCTCTTACTATTGTGTGGAGTATTCAGGAGAGATCGCTCTGAAAAGCGTTTTATGCGCCGTAGCCGAGCATCACGCGCGGCAGCCAAAGCGCCACATCGGGGAAGAGCGTCAGAATCGCCAGCATCGGTAGCCAGACAAACAGGATCAGCGAATATGTGGACGGCAGCATCTTCGTCAGCGAAGACTTACCGACGCGGGCTCCCATGAAGAGGACTGACGCGCACGGCGGCGTGATGCAGCCAAGGCCGATGTTCACGATCATGATCGCCGCAAAGTGAACGGAGTCAATACCGAAGTTGGCAAGCACCGGCGTCAGAATCGGTGCGCAGATGTACATGGTGCTGGAGTCATCCAGGAACATACCAAAGAGGATGAGCAGGATGTTCACGCACAGAAGGATCACGTAGCGGTTGCCGCCCATAGCGTTGAGCAGGGCCTCGACCGCACCGTTGAGGTTCTCGACCATGAAAATACGGCTGACCATGGAAACGCAGAACACCATGAAGCCGCACACGCCGGCCGTGCAGCAAGTCTTGACGAAGATCTGCACACAATCCTTGAAATTGATTTTCTTGTAAACGAAAAGGCCGACAAACGCCGCATAGAACACGGACACAGCCGCCGCCTCAGAGGGCGTGCAGATGCCGCCATAAATCGCGCCAAGTACGGCGCTATCTCTTCCGTCTCGCTGACGCATCACGGTGGCTGGAACACGCTCTCCGTCGCACCGGATGGCAAGCTCTACGCGCCCAGCGCATTCAAAAACCCCTATGGCATCATGACCACGGAAATGACCGAAGACATTATGTTCGAGCTCATCGAAGCCTATGCCCGCGCCGCCGAGATGGCGCAGTACGGCGGGCACGACATGGTCCAGATCCATGGCGCGCACGGTTGGCTGCTCAGCCAATTCATGTCCCCGCTCTATAACCACCGCACCGACAAATACGGCGGCAGCCTTGAAAACCGCACCCGCTTCCCGTTGATGATCGTGGACGCCATCCGCAAGCGCTGCCCTAAGCTACCCATCGAATACCGTTTCTCCGCAAACGACTTCATGGAAGGCGGCTTCGGCCCCGAAGAGGGCATTGAATTTGCCAAGATGCTCGACGGCAAGGTTGATCTGATCCACATCACCTCGTCCTCGTTCTTCGATCCCTCCTGCGGCAAGCTCTTCCCCAGCATGTTTACCGAGCGCGGCGTCAATATCCCCCTTGCTGCCTCCATCAAGGCCGCTGTCAAGACGCCCGTCTGTACTGTTGGTCGTATCAGCGACCTCAAGCAGGCTGACGAGGCCATCGCCCGCGGCGAAGTTGATATGGTCGCCGCCGGTCGTGCATTCTTTGCCGACCCGAGCTGGGTCGACAAGGCCTACCATGGCCACGAAGATGAGATCGTCCCCTGCCTGCGCTGCGGCACCTGCGTCCCCTGTGCATACGGTCCTGCGCACTATACTCCTTTCCACGCGCACATCCGCAAATGCGCCGTCAACCCCGTGCTCGGCCGCGAGTGGCAGGTCAACATTATGCCTCCCGGCCCACGCAAGAAGGTTCTCGTCATCGGCGGCGGCCCCGGCGGCATGCAGGCCGCCCTCACCGCCGCAGAGCGCGGACACGATGTCACGCTGTGCGAAAAATCCGATCATCTCGGCGGTCTGATCAACGTTGTCGTGGAAGCGCCGTTCAAGGATGAATACCGCCGCTATCTCAACCTCAAGATCCGCAAGGTCAAAGAGAGCAATATTGATCTTCGCATGAACACTTTCATGTCTCCCGAAGATGCAAAGGCTTTTGGTGCCGACGTCGTCATTCTTGCCATCGGCGCACATCCCATCAAGCCCCCCTTCCCCGGTGCTGATCTGCCGATGATCCACACCATCGACGAAGTCCGCTCCATCGAAGTCGGCAAAAATGTCGTCATCATCGGCGGTGGCCCGCAGGGTGCCGAAGAGGGTCTCGTTCTCCAGCAGGAGGGCAAAAGCGTCACGGTCGTGGAAATGCGCGACCAGATCTGCCTTGGCGCGCCCTACCTGCACTACACCGCCGTCAACAAGGAGTATCTCAAAGAGGGCGCCCCCAAGGCGCTCGTCAACAGCAAGTGCATCAGCATCTCCTCCGAGGGTGTACTGATTGAGAATGTCCAGACTGGTGAACAAACCCTCTGCCCTGCGGATATGACTGCTTTTATACCCCACCTGAATTCCCGGTGCAGAAGCAGGAAATTGATGAATGCCATCACGCACTTAGCGAGGTGCTGGGCAAACCGGAGCGTCGGCTGGTGCTTCAGATCATCGACGCAAAAGACCGTATTGCGGAGGACAGCTCCATCGACAGCTTTATCGCCGGATTTGAACTGGCGTGGAAACTCTCTATGGAATTGAACTATTACGAAAACGAGCGCTCAGTCTCCTGCCGAACGGCAATGGGGTTGAGGGCTCGTTTCGCATCTAAGGAGGAAGAAAAATGAAGAAACTCATCATAGTGACCCTGATTACCACCTGTGCCGCCTTGTGTGCCGCCGTGTGGCCGCATAACAATGCAACCGAGCAAACACCCGTCCCAGCCGCGGAAACCGCTGTGAGCGCCAAGGAAGCGACCGTTGCGGAAATTGAGGAACCCACAGCACTGGCGGAGAAGGAAAAAGGAACGATTCCGCGACAAGAAGCGCCTCGAGAAGAGCAACCTGAACTGGAGATAGGGCCTATTGAAACACCCGTAGCTTCCGAACTCCAGCTTTCCACGGGGCAGGTACCCGCTAAGAATTCCGCACCAGAGCCAACTCCGCCCCACCCTCCTGAAGAACTGCAGCCCGGCGACAAAGTTTATGTGGCGGGCTTCGGCTGGTTGGAGTACGAGGGACCCAATCACTGCGAAGATGGCACGGACATTTACGAAAACGGAAACAAAATTGGAATCATGGGGTGAAATTTGCAGTTCCCCATTGCATTCGCTTCCCATTCATGTTATCATGAAAGCGCTAAATTGTTGGACTGTCCTGAACTTTGATCGTTCGTATCATGAGAGTACGAATCATATCGAACGGCAGTGACATAGACAATGAAGCGAGTAAAAAAATATGTAAATCCTCGAAACTATTGATTCCAATCAAATTCTCATTATGGAATTGAGAAAGCAGTTTGCTGGTTGACTGTCGTTGTCCCCCTGTTGTTTCGATGCTTTGCACCACAAAATCGAACCGAAGAAAGTGTTCTTTCGTCGGGTTTGTTTTGTTGCGTGCAAAGCGGTCTTCCGGATGATCGCAGTCCACGCACGAAGCAAAGTGCGTGGGCTTTTTTCGGTTCAGAAAGGAGGCTGATTATGGGAAAGGTATCAGGAAAAACACATACCAAAGCACAACTGGATCACTGGGCAAATCTGCATAATCCCAATAACAAGGCATATGAGAATCACTCAAAACCGAAAATCCGCCCCACCACGCAGGAGACCTACGAGAGCCGCATCCGTCTGCACATCATCCCGGAAATCGGCGGCATCCCACTGAACAAGCTGACGCAGAACGACCTGCAGCAATTCTATGGTCGGCTCAAGAAAAGTGGTCGGAAGCGGTTCACCGACAAGTACGGCGAAGGACTGTCCGACCGGATGGTGCGTATGTGTCACGCCACCTGCCGCTCTGCGCTGGGAAAGGCGGTGCAGGATGGGCTGATCCGTGTGAACCCGGCCATCGGCTGCAAGCTGCCGCCGAAAAAGGCACGGGAGATGCAGGTACTGACGAGGGAGGAACTGCAGCGGTTTCTCATTCAGGCGAAGTTCGAGGGCTACTACGAAGTATTCCTTCTGGACTTAGCCACCGGCCTGCGCCGGGGTGAGCTGATGGCGCTGCAATGGGACGACCTGAACTTCAAAACCGGCGTGCTGAATGTGAACAAGCAGGTCTACGATGTGCGGGGCCAACTTCAAATCAGCACGCCCAAGACGAAAAACTCCGTCCGCAAGATCGTCCTGCCGCCCGCCGTGGTGGCGGTGCTGCAGGAGCATAAGAAAACAGTGGACTCCCGCTGGATGTTCCCGTCGCCTGTCAAGGAGGACTGTCCCATCACCCCCGGCGTGGTGCGGCGCAGATTGCAGCTCATTCTGGAGCACGCAGGATGCAAGCATGTACGCTTTCACGATCTGCGGCACACCTTCGCAACGCTGGCACTGGAAAACGGCATGGATGTCAAGACTCTTTCCGCCATGCTGGGGCATGTGTCGGCGGCCACCACGCTGGACATCTACACCCACATCACCGATGATATGCAGCGCACAGCCGCCGAAAATATTGACCGCGGCATCGGCAAAGTATCACCACAGGAGGACGCTTCAGAGCCGGGGCAGGAAACTGCCCCGGCCACGGCGGAAAAGCCGAGTATGACCGATTTCAAGCCCTACGTGGGCCGCAAGCGCAGGCCTGGCACCGGCTGCATCAGCGAGATCAACGACCATCTGTTTGAAGGCCGCTACTCTCCCAAATGGCCCGACGGCAAAAAGCACGCCCGCAATGTCTATGCTCACACCCGCGAGGAGTGCGAGGAGAAGCTGAAGGTACTGATCGTGGAGATGAAGGAGGAGATTGCGGAAATGCAGCGGTTGAAAGCGGAGGGGACATTGCCTCCCCGGGAGTCGGAAAAGAGTCAGAAGAAAACGAAAAAGTCAAAAAAGAACAAGTAAAAAGAATCCGCCGGCAAGGGTGCCAAGTAATCGGTACCCTTGCCGGTGGACTTTCGTTTCAAAATAAGGGATGGAATTTATAAATAGCGTTTGACTGGTTTTATCTGCTCTGGTGAAAGATTTTGAATGTCAGCAGAGAATACGATTTCTTCTTGCCCTATCGAAACAATGTAAGGCTTAAGGATTTCAATATCCTCAAACGATAGACCATATCGTAACATCCAAATTTCATTTTCATTATCAGTTCCGTATTTGAAATACTGAGCCATCTTCAATGCACGAATATCATTAGTGCGTTTGTAATACTCGGAGAAAATTGCATAGAATATATCACTTAGCTTAAAACTAATAAGTTTATCGAGGTAGTCATATGTATCAAACACAATTCTATCGTAATCTACATCCGTGGCTTTGGTTCCGCGTTTGTAGATGCTATAATTTGGCAAACTTTTATTTGGAATGTCATCATAGCCTCTAATAAACTTTGCGGGAAGCGCAACTGCGGCTGCCCGAATCCTTTGGCGTTCGTTTTGGCTTTTTGCTGCTCTGTATTTTTTTGCAAAAGCTCGTCGCTCGGGGATTCTGGCTACATATGCATATCTGTACCAACAAATCGCTTTGAATGTTTTACAATGAATTTTCCATAGCAGAATTTTAATCGCAGTATTAAGCACACTCTCTTCGCCTTCGGACAATGTTCGGCCATTTAGATAATAACGATACAAATCACACAGACTTTCATATAAATGCAGCTTTGAGTCGTAGTCTGCATTAATCTTTGCAAGAGATATGAGATGTTCGCCCTCAAACAGAGAATCTAATGCAGTCTTCACCAACATATCGATATTGGTATCACTTAACCGTTGAACCTCAGAATCTGTAAGATTATATTCATCGGAGTAAGTACCGGAATTTATTGCCTCTTTGAAATCATGCAGTTCAGAATCCTCATCGTCAGCTGAATCCAGTAAAGAGGTGGAACTTAATACTTCGTCATTGAGCATGATGGCACGGAATGCACTCATATTCTCAGCCTTGATGACTACGCTGCCGTAATCGAAACGAGAACGGGTGGTTGAACGCCCGGCTCTTCCGATTAAATTTTTCATAGAAAGTGTTCTACTTGCTTGAAATGTGTTGAGATATACAACATCAAATGGCATATTAATGCCCTGCTCTAAAGTAGAAGTGGCAAAACAGATTCGGCAGAACCCTCTTTGGGTAAAGTGTTCTAAAATGAGTCGTGCTTGCAATGGAAGAGACCCATGGTGGACAACTATGCCCTTGCGCATATACTCAAGCATACTGGATGCATAGTATCCTTCATCTTTATCATTTGCTCCAATGCATTTTTTGAATTGATCAATCAGTTGGAGTGCTTGTGGATCAGTTAGCGAACGGCACTCATCAATGTAGAGTTTGAATTTATTAAATACAGTTTTGTCATAAATACTTGCTTTCGTCGTGTAGATCAAAACCGATCCGCCTGTACGAATTGCTCTCAATACAGGGTCAAAATCACTTCGAATTTTACGCTTACCCATTGTGTCAGTGTCAAGGCCGAAATGAAAATACGAGGTTCCATCATGTGCGAAAAATATTTGCCCAACACACTTTTGCGCATAGCAAAAGGCCTTTGAATCATCAATATCGAAATTGTTTTTTTGCAATTGAGCTTCAGGGTTGCTCACAAAGGGATGAGCGAATACACATTTAGTTTCAGGGAAATTGCTCTGAATGCGACGCACGATACTATCGAAAAAGAGACCTCGTGTACTATCTTCATCGCTTAGTTGTGCTTCATCGAACAAAACGAATTCCAAATCGAGTTTATCTTTGTGCTTGAATAATTCTTTTGCCCGTTCAGGAGTTAAGATAAATACCGTTCTGTTAGAGTGTCTGGTGTTAATGATATCCACAAAGGTTAAAATATTTACACTCTTATCAGAGATTAGCTCACAAATGCGATCATAATATTCGTTGATTAACGCTCTTGACGGAACAATTATTGCCACATCTCGCTTTGATGTTTCAATTAGATGCCGAAATACATGTGATTTTCC
>ENA-UERK01001829-UERK01001829.1-human-gut-metagenome-genome-assembly--contig:-NODE-1829-length-14804-cov-5.086915_pt1 | contig 14804 bp, 10 predicted proteins | sample MGYA00242957_ERZ507957 | MGnify/ENA primary metagenome ERZ507957 (study PRJEB26167, sample SAMN06115538) | human gut metagenome | host: Homo sapiens | place: China:Heilongjiang | collected 2015-11-06... | reverse complement strand
AATATATAAGGGGCATGACAAGAAAGGAGACATGACACAAAAACGAAGAGAAAGAATTAAACAGGTTTAGTTAAGTATTCAAAACGAAAGAAACACTCATGCTAACGAATGCAAATAAATGGGCAATCGCTTCGCGTAATCGGATTTTTTGCACTACCTTTGCATTATATAGGAAAAAAATGCGATACGAAATAACAGCACCAAAGAAGTTTGACGCAACAATAACGTTGCCGGCTTCAAAAAGTATAAGCAACAGAGCGCTGGTCATACACGCCCTGTCTCACGGTAGCATCATGCCCCGTCACCTGTCCGACTGTGACGACACGGAGGTGATGATCAACGCCCTGCGCGACATGCCCGACACCATCGACATCAAGGCGGCAGGAACAGCCATGCGCTTCCTCACAGCCTATCTCAGCGTGGCAGAGGGCGAGGAGCATGTCATAACAGGAACAGAACGCATGAAGCACCGGCCAATAGCCATCCTTGTAGACGCGCTGCGATACCTCGGTGCCGACATAAGCTATGAAGGCGAGGAGGGCTACCCTCCCCTACGCATCAAGGGCAAGGCTCTGGAGGGCGGACATCTTGAGATCACAGGAAGCGTGAGCTCGCAATATATCTCTGCCCTGCTGATGATCGGTCCCGCGCTGAAGAACGGCCTGGAGCTGAAGATGACAGGCAACATCGCCTCAAGACCATACATTGACCTCACGCTGTGGATGATGCGCGAGTTTGGCGCAGAAGCCGAATGGAGCGACATAGACACCGTGACGGTGAAGCCCACGCCCTATCGCCAACACGACTATTTCATCGAGAGCGACTGGAGCGCTGCCAGCTATTGGTATGAGATACTGGCGTTGTGCGGCGACAGCGAGTCGTGCTTCAACCTCGACGGACTGATGGACGGCTCAAAGCAAGGCGACTCTGTGGTGCGTTACATCTTCTCGCTCATGGGCATAAAGTCGACATTCCACGACAAGAACGATGATGTGCCCACCACGGTGCGCATACAGCAGAAGTTGCCATGCCACCTGCCACGCCTCGACTACGACTTTATCAGTTCGCCCGACCTCGCACAAACCATTGTGGTGGCTTGCGCCGTGCTTGAGATACCATTTAAGTTTACGGGGTTGGCAAGTCTGAAGATCAAGGAGACCGACCGCATAGAGGCGCTCAAGCGTGAGCTTCGCAAGCTTGGCTACGTCCTTCGCGACGAGAACGACGACACGCTCATCTGGGACGGTGCACGCTGTGAGCCGACCTTCGAACCCATCGACACCTACGAGGATCACCGCATGGCCATGGCCTTCGCGCCAGCTGCCATAAAGTTTCCTGGACTGAAGATCAACAACCCCGAGGTGGTGTCAAAATCGTATCCTCACTTCTGGGAGGATCTTAAACAGGCGGGCTTCGAGATTCGCGAGATCAACAACTGAAGAGAACAAAGCAACAAAAAAAAGACATTGAACTTTCTTTGACAGGAGAATAATCAAATTGCGCTTCGCGCTCGTTTTTTTGTTAAACATTAATTTCCTTTAATGGTCCATTAATTATCATTAATCAGCGCTTCGCGCAAGAATTCAATGTTTACAAAATGTGCATGGCGCAAAAGAGACTGTTCTTTTGCAGAAGTTTGACAAAACCAGAGAACAAAGATGTACATCCTTATCCTTCTGCTCGTAGCTCTCGGCATCGTGGCAGCCATTATTGCCTTGTGCTCAAGACACGGCGATGACACCATTGTGGAGAAAGCCACATGCTCAACCTGTAACGGCGAGAACCAGAAATGTGAGCAGGAATGTATGATGGAGGCTGCGACAAAGCCGATAGAATATTATGACGACGAGGAGCTCGACACCTTCATCGGACGATCTGCCGACCAATATAGCGACGAGGAGGTGGAGCAGTTTGCCGATGTGCTCTACACCATGCGCGAGGAAGAGGTGGCGGGATGGTGCCGCAGTCTGCACCTCAGAGGCATAAACCTGCCGGACCAACTTAAGGACGAGGTGTATGCGTTTGTCAGTTGACGGGTTGATGAGTTGACAAGTTGACGAGGTTTCGAGATGACAAGAAAATGAGAAGATGAGCCAATGAGCATATTAGAATATTCATTTTTCCAAAACGCCCTTATAGGGTCGCTGCTTGCAAGCATCGTGTGCGGCATTATAGGCACCTACATTGTGAGCCGCCGACTGGTGTTTATAAGTGGCGGCATAACGCATGCCTCGTTCGGAGGCATCGGCCTTGGCGTGTTCTTTGGCATCAACCCCATCCTCTCTGCCATGGTCTATGCTGTGCTCAGCGCCTTTGGCGTGCAGTGGATGTCGCATCATGTGAAGGTGCGCGAAGACTCTGCCATAGCTCTCTTCTGGACCTTCGGCATGAGCATAGGCATCTTGTGCAGTTTCCTCACACCGGGGTTCATGCCCGACCTGCCGTCGTTCCTCTTTGGCAGCATCCTCACCGTGGGCACGCCAGACCTCGTGTTGCTCACCGTGGTCACAACGGTTGTGTCGGCGGTCTTCACCCTGCTCTATTCTACCATCGTGAGCATAGCCTTCGACCCCACCTTCGCACGCTCACAACGTCTGCCTGTCGACACGGTCGAATATGTCATGATGGGGCTTATCGCCGTGACCATCGTCTCCACGCTGCGCCTCGTGGGCATTGTGCTGGCCATCAGTCTGCTCACCGTTCCGCAGATGACCGCCAACCTGTTTACCTACAGTTTCCGACGCATCATCTTCCTCAGCATCGCCATTGGATGGGTCGACTGCCTCGCCGGCCTTTTCATATCCTATTGGTTCAACGTGCCGTCGGGAGCATCGATAATTTTTGCCAGCATCATCATTTATGCCCTGCTCAGAACAATAAAAGCGGTGGTTTTTAAGTTTAAATAGATGTGAGAAAGCTTCATCATCTACATATAGCCCTCCTTTCTGTTGTTGCCGCTGTCGTGCTGACGGCGGCAATGGGATGCTCCACGCAGAAAAACACAGCAAAGACACGTTGGTGGCACTCCTTCAACGCCCGTTACAACACTTATTATAACGGAACGCTCGCCTATATTGACGGCTCGCTGGAGAAGGAGAACGGCAACAAAGACAATTTTACCGAACTTATTCCGCTCTACACCGTAAGCAACAAAGGCACGCGCGAAACGGGCAAGGCCAATTTTGACCGCGCCATAGAGAAATGTCAGAAAGCCATTAAGCTACACAGCATTAAGCGCAGACCCGAATGGACAAAGAAGCGCAAGAAGACGGAGCGCGACCTTGAGTGGTTGCAACGCAAGGAGTATAACCCGTTCCTGTGGAAGGCATGGATGCTCATGGGACGGTCACAGTTTCATAAGGGTGCCTTCGACGAGGCAGCCTCAACCTTCTCTTACATGAGCCGCCTGTACCACACGCAACCCGCCATCTACGGACGTGCACGCGCCTGGTTGGCAAAATGTTACATAGAGGAGGGATGGCTCTATGATGCTGAAGACGTGATACGCAACATGAAGCGCGACTCCATTCACTGGCGCGCACAGAAGGAGTGGGACTACACCTACGCCGACTATTACATACACACCGCCGACTATGCCAAAGCCATACCTTACCTGCGACGTGTCATCAAGCACGAGATGCGACGCAAGCAGAAGGCACGCGAGTGGTATCTGTTAGGACAACTGGAGGCTGCTCTCGGCAACAAGCAGAACGCGAGCAAGGCGTTCAAGCACGTCATACGCCTCAGCCCGCCCTACGAGGTGGAGTTTAACGCACGCATAGCCCTCACCGAGGTGCTCTCGACCGGTGGACAGGCTAAGAAGATGGTCTCGCGCCTTAAGCGCATGGCAGCATCAGACAAGAACAAGGAATATCTCGATCAGGTCTATTATGCCATTGGCAACATATACCTCGCACAACGCGACACAGCAAAAGTCATCGATGCCTACGAGAAGGGCAACAGCAAGGCAACACGCGCCGGCATAGAGAAGGGCGTGCTCCTGCTGAAGCTCGGCGACATCTATTGGGCGAAAGAAAAATATAGCGACGCACAACGCTGCTACGGCGAAGCCATTGGTCTGCTCGACAAGGAACGCCCCGACTATGAACAGCTATCGCAACGCTCAAAGGTGCTCGATGAGCTGGTGCCTTACACCGATGCCGTGCATCTGCAAGACTCGCTGCAATGGCTTGCCAAAGCCGACGAGAAGACGCGCAACGAGGCGATAGACCGCGTCATTGAAGCTCTGAAAAAGAAGGAGAAAGAGGAGCAACGCAAACAGGCTGAAAAGAACGCTGAGGAGACAATAGCACAGAACGGCGGCACAGGCAACAACAACGCCCACCGCAAGAACAACACACAGCAGAACAACGCTTCGCAACAAGGCAAGGGGCTTTGGTATTTCTATAACCAGATGACCGTGAACCAAGGAAAGCAAGACTTCATGAAGCGGTGGGGGAAACGTGAAAACGTCGACAACTGGCAACGCATAAACAAGACGGTGGTGGCCATTGGCAGCCCTGACACGCAACCGCAGCTCACAGAGCAACAAGCCGACTCTATTGCACGGGCAGAGGCGCTTGCCGACTCGCTCGAACAGGTCAAGGACAGCGCACAGAACGACCCGCACAAACGCGAGTATTATCTTGCGCAGATTCCTTTCACCGAAGAGCAGATAGAAGCCAGCAACCAGACAATCATGGACGGACTGTTCAACGCGGGCGTGATCTTCAAGGACAAGCTCGACAACCTGGCGCTCAGCGAGAAGGCGCTGCGTCGTCTGGAGACACAATATCCCGACTACAACAACATGGCAGATGCCTTCTACCATCTGTTCCTGCTCTACTCGCGCAAGGGCGACACGGCAACAGCGCAGCAGTATGTAAACTTGCTGAAAGACAAATATCCCGACAATGAGTGGACAACGCTCGTCACCGACCCGTTCTTCAAGGAGAACGCTGCGCTCGGCGTTCATCATGAAGACTCGCTCTACGCCGTGACATACGATGCCTTCAAGGCAGCAAAATATGACGTGGTGAGCACCAACGCCAAGATGTCGGCACAACGGTTCCCCTTAGGTGCCAACCGCGACAAGTTCATGTTCATCGGTGCTCTGACAAAGCTCAACGAGGGCCGTGCCGACTCGTGCGTGGCAGACCTGAAGAAGATGCTGGAGAAATATCCGCAGAGCGGCCTGGCAGAGATGGCAGGCATGATTGTGCGCGGTGTTGGCGAAGGCCGACAGCTGCACGGTGGACAGTTTGACATCGGCAACGTGTGGGAGCGCCGCACCATGACGCTCAACGACAACGACACGACAGCAACACGACAGCTGTCAGCAGAGCGCAACACCAACTTCGTGTTTATGATCGCCTACCAGCCCGACTCGCTCGACGCCAACCGCCTGCTGTTTGAGATGGCGCGTTACAACTTCACCAGTTATCTTGTGCGCAACTTCGACATCAGCACAGAGGGCGACGGAGCATTGCAACGCATGACGGTGAGCGGATTCCGCAACTATGACGAGGCGTTACAATATGCCCGCAACCTGTACGCTCAGAAGGCTGTCATGCAACAGGCTCGCAAGGGCCGCTGCATCATCGTGAGCGAGGAGAACCTGCCATTGCTCGGACGACAGTATAGCTTCGACGATTACGACCGCTTCTACGACAAACATTTCGCACCGCTGAAGACGGCAGCCACACCTCTGTTCGAGGATGTCGAGATTCTCAATCCTGACGATGTGCCGAGCAAGGCTCCAAGCAACGATGAGGAACAGCCGATAGACAACAACGGCTCAACAATCATACCGTTTGACGAGCCGAAGAACGCGGCACCTGAGGAGAACGGCGCTACCGTCATACCGATGGAGGAGCCGAAGAAGGAGGAGACTGTGGAGAACGGTGCTACCGTCATTCCGATAGAGGAGCCGAAGAAGGAGAAGCCTGTGGAGAACGGTGCTACCGTCATTCCGATGGAGGAGCCGAAGAAGGAGGAGCCTGTGGAGAACGGAGCTACCGTCATTCCGATGGAGGAGCCGAAGAAGGAGGAGCCTGTGGAGAACAGAGGCGAGACCATCGTAACATTGGAGGAGCCTAAAGCTCAAGAGCAGCCGAAGGTTCAAGAGCGGCCAAAAGCTGAGGAAAAAACGAAGGTTCAGCAGCAAGCCAAGCCTCAACAGCAGCCTCAGCAGCAAGTTCAGCAGCAGCCTCAGCAGTCTAAGCCTGTTGAGACCAAGCCGCGTGAGGACGATATCTATTTTGACGACACCCCAACGTCAAACAAACAGGACAAGAACAAAGAGAACAAGATAGACCTTGAGGACGAATATTACGACCTCGACGGTTTTTAACAAACAAGAACATCATAAAAAGCAATATGAGCAACGGATTGTTACTTTGGGTAGATGACGAGATTGAGCTCCTGAAAGCCCACATCATCTTCCTACAGAAAAAAGGCTATGAGGTGGACACCGTGAGCAACGGCACAGACGCCATTGACAAGTGTGCCAACACCACCTACGACCTCATCTTGCTCGACGAGATGATGCCGGGTCTTACGGGGTTGGAGACGCTTCAGAAGATAAAGGAGATTCAGCCGGCCACGCCCATCGTGATGGTGACAAAGAGCGAGGAGGAAAACATCATGGACCAGGCCATCGGTTCAAAGATTGCCGACTACCTCATCAAGCCTGTTAACCCCGTGCAGATTCTGCTCTCGCTGAAGAAGAACATTCACCAACGACAGATCGTGAGCGAGGTGACGCAGACGGGGTATCAGCAAAACTTCCAAGACATAGCGGCACAGATCGACTCGTGCCGCACCATAGACGACTGGAAAGACACCTACCGACGGATCGTTCACTGGGAGATGGAGCTGAGCGGAACAGACAGTCCGATGACGGAGATGCTGCAGATGCAGAAGGAGGAGGCCAACAACGCCTTCGCCAAATATATACGCAAGAACTATCTCGACTGGGTAGACACGCCAGCACCCGCGGACCGTCCGCTCATGAGCACAGACATCTTTAAGAAGAAGGTGTTTCCGTTGCTCAACGAGGGACATAAGGTGTTCCTCATCGTGATCGACAATTTCAGATATGACCAGTGGCGCATGGTGTCGTCTGAGATAGCACCGCTCTTCGACATCGACGACGACATCTACACCAGCATCCTGCCCACCGCCACACAATATGCACGCAACGCTATCTTCAGCGGACTGATGCCCAACAAGATAGCAGAGATGTTTCCTGACCTGTGGGTCGATGAGGACGAGGAGGAGGGCAAGAACCTCAACGAGGAGCCGCTGGTGAAGACGCAGATAGAACGGTTCCGACGCCACGACACGTTCAGCTATCACAAGATCAACGACTCTATGGCTGGCGAGAAGATGCTCGAACATTTCAACGACATGTTGAAGAACGACCTTAACGTCATCGTCGTCAACTTCATAGACATGCTGTCGCACGCACGAACAGAGTCGAAGATGGTGCGTGAGCTGGCAAACAACGAGTCGGCATACCGCAGTCTGACGCTCAGCTGGTTCCGCCACTCTGTGATGGCAGACTTGTTGCGCACGCTCGCCAACCACGATTGTCGCGTGATCATAACCACCGACCACGGCAGCATACGCTGCTCTAAGCCTGTGAAGATTGTGGGCGACCGCAACACGAACACGAACCTGCGCTACAAGCTCGGCAAGAACCTCAACTACTCGTCGCGCGACGTCTACGTCATAAAAGAACCGCGCAAGGCACAGCTTCCCTCGCCAAACCTCAGCACCAGTTATGTGTTTGCTACGGGCGAAGATTTCTTCGCATACCCCAACAACTATAACTATTATGTGTCTTATTATAAAGACACTTTCCAGCATGGAGGCATCTCAATGGAAGAGATGCTCATACCGCTCATAACGCTGACACCTAAGGGAAAAGGGAAAAGAGAAAAGTGAAAAGTGAAAAGAGAAAAATGAAATATCCCGTTTTAAAGGAAAAGGGTAAATAAAGACTATGGAAATAAAAATTGAATCATTAGACACCATTCGTGATGCCGCAAAACAATTTGTTGCCGCAATGGGCGACAGTAGAGTGTTTGCTTTCTACGGAAAGATGGGCGCAGGCAAGACAACATTCATCAAGGCTCTGTGCACCGAACTGGGCGTTGAGGATGTCATCACATCGCCCACCTTTGCCATCGTTAACGAATATACCGATGGCCAGGGCGACCCCATCTACCACTTCGACTTCTATCGCATAAAGAAGCTCGAAGAGGTTTATGACATGGGCTACGAAGACTATTTCTATAACGGCGGACTGTGCCTCATAGAATGGCCTGAGCTCATCGAGCAACTGCTGCCCGAGGATGCCGTCAAGGTGAGCATCAGCGAACAACCCGACGGCTCACGACTTATCGAGTTTTAAAAGACAACAGAGCTTTAAGACAAAACGCTTTAAGACAAAACGCTTTAAGACAAAACGCTTTAAGACGGAAGGCTTAAAGACGGAAGGGTTTAAAGACAACAGAGACAATAGAGACAATTTCTTGGGCCAAAACATGTGGTCAAGAAATTGTCTTTATTGTCTCTATTTTTTTTGCTGCTTTACAGCTCTTGTCTCTATTTTTTTGCTGCTTTGCAGCTCTTGTCCCTATTTTTTGCTGCTTTGCAGCTCAAAAGTCTTTTCAGGAGCTTCTTAAAGCAAGCTCTCGAACAGTTCCTTCAGCTTGTTTTTAGGCAGGGCACCCACCTTCTTCTCTACCGGCTCACCGTTCTTGAAGAACAGCAGTGTGGGCACAGACATCACACCATAGGCGGCGGCTATGTCGTCATTCTCCTCAACGTCACACTTGCCTACAACGATCTTGCCGTCATACTCTTTTGCAAGCTCTGACACTACAGGACCCAACGCACGGCAGGGACCACACCATGTAGCCCAGAAGTCAACGACCAAGGGCAACTCACCATTTTTCAAACTCTCAAAGTTCTCTGCTGTAATTGTTACTTCCATTTTTTTCGTATTTTTATTGTTTTTTTTGACTAAACTTTCGCAAGTGCATTATAAACAAATTTTCAAATGACAATTATCTCAAGCAAGAGTCATTGCCGAAGGCGGCAACGCTTGCATGAGATAACTTGTCATTCATCTACGAGCAAATGTCATACCACAAACGAAAACGTGGCATATTGGCAGACCTCTGCCGCCCTACGCTCTGCCACCTACTCATTGATGACATAGCTCAGCGCCTCCTCCTCCTCAAGAAGCATCACGAGGTCGTTGACGATGTTCACGCCCTTGGTCTTGGCATGCAAGCCCATATAGCCGCGACCGTCGGGCTGCTTCACTCTAAAGAGCAGTTCGGTGTTGCCGGGGTTTTCGTTTATAAGCGTTGTCAGGTTCTCTACAGTGACCTCCGACAGCGCTGTAGGGTCGATGTTTATCGTTATGCTACGCAGGTTTTTCTCCTTCACATCATTAAGATACGACACCTTGTCTACGGTAAAGTCGATGTAGTTGCTGCCCTGATATCTCTGCGACAGCAATGCCTCAACAAACACCGAGCTTCCCACCAAGAACTTGCTGTTAACCTTACCCCAGTCGTCGCCAAAGATAGCGAGCTCACCAGGGCCTTCATAATCTTCAATGGTTACAATGCCATAAGCGTTGCCGTTCTTTGAGAAGCCGGTACGCACGCCCGTCACAACGCCACCCACGGTCACACGGCCACCTTTCTTGAACAGCTCCTGCTTGTCGCCCAGCTCCTTGCAATGGGTGTTGCAGAGATTGGCGAGCACAATGCGGTAATCGTCGAGCGGATGTCCCGAGATGTAGATGCCCACGAGGTCACGCTCCTTGTTCAGACGCTCTATGGCGCTCCACCCTTCAGCCTGAGGCACAGGCGGCGTGGACACGATGACAGAATCGAGATCGCCGAAGAGCGAATTGCGTGCCTCCGCCTGCTCTGCCTGGTAGAGCTGTCCGTAGCGTATCAGCGTGTCGAGGAACACGTCGCCCTTGCTGTTGACACCAAAATATTGCTCGCGCTTTATGCCGAAGTTGTCGAAACCGCCGCTGAGCGCCAAGCTCTCAAACGCCTTACGGTTGACGGCTGACAGGTTGACACGCTGGGCAAACTCGAAGATGGTCTTGTATGGGCCGTTCTTCTCTCGCTCGTTGATGATGGCCTGTGCCGCAGCGTCGCCCATGCCCTTGATGGCAGCGAGTCCGAAGCGCACCTCACCCTTCTTGTTGGCACTGAACTTCTGCCAACTCTCGTTCACGTCAGGACCAAGACATTTTATGCCCATGTTCTTACACTCGCTCATGAGCTTCGTGATCTTGCCGATGTCGTTAAGGCATCGGCTCATGTTGCCAGCCATAAACTCGGCAGGATAATGGGCCTTTAGATAAGCGGTCTGGTAAGACACCCACGAATAGCAGGTGGCGTGCGACTTGTTGAAGGCGTAAGAAGCAAACTTCTCCCAGTCGGCCCATATCTTCGCCAGCACCTTCGGGTCATGGCCGTTGGCCTGTCCGCCCGCAATAAACTTAGGCTTCATGGCATCAACGATATCTTTCTTCTTCTTACCCATGGCCTTACGCAAGGCATCGCTCTCGCCACGGGTGAAGTTGGCAAGCTGTCGCGACAAGAGCATCACCTGCTCCTGATAGACGGTGATGCCGTAGGTGTCCTTCAGATATTTCTCCATGCAGGGGATGTCATATTTAATTTCCTCCTTGCCGTTCTTACGCGCAATAAACTGCGGGATATAGTCCATTGGTCCCGGACGGTAGAGGGCGTTCATGGCAATGAGATCCTCAAAGACCGTGGGGTGCAGCTCACGCAGATATTTCTGCATGCCCGCCGACTCAAACTGGAACGTTCCCACCGTCCGTCCCTCCTGATAGAGCTTGAACGTCATCTCGTCATCTATAGGTATGGTGTCGAGGTCAAGGGTGAAGCCATGCGTTATCTTGATGTTCTCCACCGTCTCCTTCATGATAGAGAGCGTTGAGAGACCGAGAAAGTCCATCTTGATAAGACCCGTCTCCTCGATGACGTGTCCGTCATATTGTGTGGCGAGCAGCTTGTGACCGGGATCACTCTTGTCGTCGGCTGTCGACACCGGCACCCAGTCGCTGATGGCATCGCGGCAGATGATGGTACCGCAGGCGTGTATGCCCGTTCCGCGCACCGTACCCTCAAGCATCTTGGCATATTTTATGGTGTTGGCGAGCTTTGTGTCACTGCTTGCCTCGGCGTCACGCAGCTCAGGCACACACTTTATGGCGTTGGGCAGGTTCATCTTCAAGCCGTCGGGCAGCTTGTCGGGGATGGCCTTGCAGAGAGCGTTGGAGGTAGACAGTTCCAGCTTCTCCACACGCGCCACATCCTTTATCGAGTTTTTCGTCGCCATGGTGCCATAGGTGATGATGTGCGCCACCTTGTCGTGACCATACTTGTCCTCCACCCATTCGAGCACACGTCCGCGACCATCATCGTCAAAGTCGGTGTCGATATCAGGGAGCGAGATACGGTCGGGGTTAAGGAAACGTTCGAACAGCAGGTCATATTTCATCGGGTCGATCTTCGTGATGCCCAGACAGTAGGCCACCACCGAGCCGGCGGCAGAACCACGTCCCGGACCCACCATCACGCCCAGCTCATCCCGTGCCGAGTTGATAAAGTCTTGCACGATAAGGAAGTAGCCGGGGAAACCCATGGTCTTCATGATGTGCAGCTCAAACTTAACGCGGTCAGCCACATCTTGGGGTAAGGGGTCGCCATAAAGCCTCTTGGCGCCGTCATAGGCAAGCTTCGCCAGATAGTCGGCCTCAAACTTTATGCGGTACAGCTTGTCGATGCCACCCAGGTGCTTGATCTTCTTGTCTGCCTCCTCCTTTGGCAGCGGGTTCTCGCCGTTCTCATCGGTCGTAAACTCGCGGTAGAGATCCTCTGGCGAGTGGGTACGGCGGGTGTCTTCCTCCGTTCCAAACTCAGCAGGGATGGGGAAGAACGGCATTATTGGCGGGTGGTCAATGCTGTAGGTCTCCACCTTGTTCAAGACGTCGAGCGTGTTGCTAAGCGCCTCAGGCACATCGGAAAACACCTCGTTCATCTCCTGGCGCGTCTTGAACCACTCCTGCTTAGAGTAGAGCATACGCGTGGGGTCGTCAAGGTCCTTGCCCGTGGCAAGACACAACAGGTGGTCGTGGGCCTCGGCGTTATCCTTATCCACGAAGTGGGAGTCGTTCGTACACACCAGCTTGATGCCATACTCCTTCGCCAGCTCAATGAGCACCTTGTTGGCCTTTTGTTGCAGGGGGAACGTCTCGCGGTTGGCACGCAGCGTGGGGTCTTTCACCTCATGTCGCTGAAGCTCCAGATAATAGTCGTCGCCAAACACGCGGCTGTACCACTCTATCGCCTCGCGCGCACCCTCAATGTCGCCGTTGAGAATCTTCTTGGGCACCTCACCCGCGATGCAGGCAGAGCACACAATGAGATCCTCATGATATTTCTCCAGGTCCTCACGATCCGTACGAGGACGCATGTAATAGCCGTCGACCCACGCACGCGACACCAGTTTTATAAGGTTCTTATAGCCATGATAGTTTTTGGCGAGCACAATGAGGTGGTAGCCACCCATGTCGCCATGCTCCTTCACCTTATCCTCCTTGCGGTGGTGAGCCACATACATCTCGCAGCCAAATATAGGTTTGAACGGCTCCTTACCCTCTTTCTTGAGTTTGCCGTTCACCTTATTGCAATAATTGAAAAACTCTTTTATGCCGAACATGTTGCCATGATCGGTTATGGCCATGCCTTTCATGCCGTCGGCAATGGCCTTGTCGACGAGTTTCTGCACACTCGACTGTCCGTCCAGTAACGAGTAGTAGGTGTGCACATGCAAATGAACAAAATCTTCCATTAAATGAAAAGTGTAATAAAAAAGTGCGTTTGGGCTTTCAAAGTTATACTTAATATTCGATATATGCAAAAGAAGCCATGCTTTTTTTTGCGAGATAAGCAAAAAAACTTTACCTTTGCAAAAGAATAATCCTAACCGACTACTATGATTAAAAATATAAAGAAATTTAAGAAAATACGCCTACATCGTGAAGGAACCGACACACTTGTCTACGGCTTCATTGTCATAGCAGCCATTGCTCTGCTTCTTTGGCGTTTCATCGACAACAAAGTGCCTTTCTGGTGTTTCATGGCTGTGATGGGCACGGTGTACGCCATTGTTATCAACTTCTTCCGCTGTCCTGTGCGCTATTTCCCGCAAGAAGACACCGACAAGATTGTCGTGGCGCCTGCCGACGGACGCGTGGTTGTGATAGAAGAGGTAGAGGAGAACGAATATTTCCACGACAAGCGTCTGATGGTAAGTATTTTCATGAGCCTGTTCAACGTTCATGCCAACTGGTTCCCCGTTGACGGCAAGGTAAAGTTTGTGCATCACAAGAACGGCAATTTCCATAAGGCATGGCTGCCCAAGGCCAGCGAGGAGAACGAGCATGCCGACGTAATGATCACCACACCCGATGGTGTAGACATCCTGTGCCGACAGATTGCAGGAGCTGTGGCACGCCGCATCGTGACCTACGCCAAGGAAGGCGAAGACTGTTACATTGACGAGCATCTTGGCTTCATCAAGTTTGGCTCACGCGTCGACGTGTACCTGCCTCTCGGCACCGAGGTGTGCGTGAAGATGGGTCAGGCCACAACAGGCGACCAGACGGTCATTGCCAAACTGAAGTAAAAAAATAAAGAAAAAATGTTCAACGCAATTAAGAAAATTATTCCCAACACCCTAACATGTCTAAACCTCATGTCGGGGTGCGTGGCCACCTACTTCGCTTTCCAAGGCGAAGCACAAATGGCCTTGCTGTGGATTATCGTAGGTGCAGCGTTCGACTTCTTCGACGGCATGAGCGCACGCCTGCTTAAGGTGTCGTCGCCCATAGGCAAGGAGCTCGACTCGCTTGCTGACGATGTGACCTTCGGCGTGGCACCTGCAACAATAATCTTTGCCCAGTTGAGCGTCATGGAATATCCCGCAGCCATAGAGTGTCTGCGCCCTATCCTACCCTTCTTCGCCTTTGTCGTGGCAGCATTCTCTGCCTTGCGACTGGCAAAGTTTAACCTCGATGAACGCCAGACGACCTCGTTCATAGGCTTGCCGACACCTGCCAACGCCCTCTTCTGGGGCTCACTGCTTGCCACACATAACGACTGGTTTGAAGGCTCCGCTTACATGCTGCCCGTCATGCTCGTCATGATTGTGCTGTCGAGCTGGCTCTTGATCTGCGAGCTGCCGATGTTTGCCCTCAAGTTCAAACACTGGGGATGGAAAGGCAACGAGGTGAAGTATAGCTTCGCCATCGCTTCTGTTCTTGCCATCATCGTCTTTGGACCGCTCACCAGCTTCTGGGGCATCATCTTGGCTTATATCGTGGTGTCGGGAGTTTTAAAGGTAAAAAAGTAAAAAGGTAAAAAAAGGCTTCGCCGAGATGGAGGCTTCGCCGAGATGGAGGCTTCGCTGAGATAGAGGCTTCGCTGAGATGGAGGCTTCGCTGAGATAGAGGCTTCGCTGAGATGGAGGCTTCGCTGAGATAGAGGCTTCGCTGAGATAGAGGCTTTGCTGAGATAGAGGCTTTGCCGAGATAAAGGCTTTGCCGAGATAAAATGGAAAAGGCATCGCCATTACCTAAGAGATCTTTGTTTGTAATCAAAGATTCCGTTGTATCCGGCTGCCTCAAGCGCTCGGGAACGCTCGACCTGCTTTTGGATACGCAGGGT
>ENA-UERK01001818-UERK01001818.1-human-gut-metagenome-genome-assembly--contig:-NODE-1818-length-14891-cov-23.209059_pt1 | contig 14891 bp, 10 predicted proteins | sample MGYA00242957_ERZ507957 | MGnify/ENA primary metagenome ERZ507957 (study PRJEB26167, sample SAMN06115538) | human gut metagenome | host: Homo sapiens | place: China:Heilongjiang | collected 2015-11-06... | reverse complement strand
GGTCATTCCACCAGCGGTTATTGAAAGTTGGCCCCCTTCGGGGACCGGAGGTTACTTGCGAAACTTGAATTATTTTACTATGATTTATGCTAATACACGATTTATTTTCTCTTTTTTATTTTCTCTTTTTTATTTTGTCTTTTTATTTTCTCTTTTTTATTGTCTCTTTTTTATTTTCTCTTTTTTATTTTCTCTTTAAAGTTATAACTGCGATTTCCGGGGTGGCTCCGATGCGAATTGGCACGGTGCCACCGAGTCCGGCTGTGGTATAGAGCTGGCAGCCCTCACGCTCGTAGAGTCCGTAATCGAACGGGGCGAACATGGACGGACGGAGACCGAGCACGGAAACCTGTCCGGCATGGGTGTGACCGCTGAGGGTGAACTGCGGAGCCACGAGCACGGAGTCTCTGGAGCCGTGCATCTCGTTGATGGTAGATGGCAGCATCTCCTCCCACTGCGTTGGGATGTGCTGGAGCATCAACACAAACTGTCCCGGCTTGATGCCATAGAGTGCCTGCGCCACCTGCGTGCGCTTAGGCTTGTCGTAGTTTTCCGTGCCTGCCACATAGATGGAATCCTTGCCCCGATGCAGCACGATGTGCTCATTCATCAGCAGTCGCCATCCGCAGGATCGCTCGAAGTTCTGCACCCTGAGCTCCATCTCCTTCTTGGCAAGCTGGTCGTTGTCATCGATGTGCATATAATAGGTGTAATCGTGGTTTCCCAACACGCTCACCACGCCATCCTTGGCATTCAGCGAACTGAGCAATTCGTGATAAGGCGTTAATTCTGAAGGCTTTACATTCTGAATATCGCCCGTGAAGCAGATGAGATCGGCACGCTGGGCGTTGATGCTGTCGATGTCGCGCTGCGGCAGGTCGCCTCGCCATCCGTAGAAGGACCCCAAGTGGATATCGCTGAAATGTACGATGCGGTAGCCATCAAACTCCTTCGGCAGATCTGGGACATAGACGGTGATATGCTTGACCTCAAACTGCCTGATGCCCTTGGTGAAGCCATAGATGAAGCTGAAGAATGCCACGACGGCAAGCACGCCACCCACCAGTTTGCCCCAGTTGCGTGAAGCATGACGGCTTGGCGCATTGCGGTGGTGCTTGAATCGGCGTGAAAGGCGCATGCACTCCCAGCCCACGAAGCTGCAGAGGGCGAAGACAAACTGCGGCACGGCAAGCACCGCCATCATTCCGAACCAGATGTCGATGAGCATCGGGTCGTCGGGCATGAAGTCGGCACCCAGCGCCAGATAGGAACTGTATCCTATCACGATGGCTACAGGCAGCCAATATAAAATCTTTCTCCATCCCTTGCGCACGTGCAGATACTGCCTGTCTATCCAGAGATATGGCAATACAGAGAACAGCACGATGGGAATTAGAATTCTTGCTATCATATCATTATGATTATATTATTATATCTTATCGTATTATCGTTTAATATGCCCAGCTATAAACTATAAATTATAAACTATAAACTGCCAAAAACCTTCTCATCAGTTCTACGGGCACGCCACGGCGGCGGGCGTAATCGCGAAGCTGGTCATCGCCTATCTTTCCCAATTCAAAGTAGTGCGACTTGGGATGTGCGAACATGAATCCCGAGACGCTGGCATGAGGCGTCATCATTCCGGTTTCGGTGAGTCGGATGCCTGCCTGCTTCATGTCGATGAGCTGGTCGATGAGGAAATTGGCACTGGTATCGGGCAGCGACGGATAGCCGATGGCTGGCCTGATGCCCTGGTATTCCTCGCGATGCTGCTGCTCGATGGTGAGGTTTTCATCGGGTGCATAGCCCCAATACGCTCTATCTTTTCTCACCTCTTCGTGGAGTTTCTCTGCCGTAGCCTCAGCGAGTCGGTCGGACAGGGTTTGTGCCATCATGTTGAGATAGTCGTCATGGCTATACTCGTCAATGATGGTTCCATCCACCGATGTGCAGAACACTCCTACCTGGTCCCTGATGCCCTGGGAAAGAGGACGGATGAAGTCGGCAAGGCAGAGATTGGGTTCGCCTGGTGCCGAAGGATGCTGCTGGCGGAGCATCGGAAAACGGAAGCGTGTTCCAGGAAGGAAGAAAATCAAGTCATCCCCTTCGCTGCAGACTTCAAAGAGCCGGAAGATGGCATGGGTATGGTATTTCTCCTCCCAGGAGGCAAGCATCTGCAATGCCTCTTGCTTCATCTTCTCCTTGTCTTCCCTAGGCTTTCCGCTCAATCCCCAGGCATGATAGAAATAGAGCCAGTTGATGAACGGAGTCAATTCTGATATGCTATAAGTCTTATTCATTAACTTCTGAAATTCAATTCCTCTCCACGATAGTCGGCATCGAAGGCTCCCTTATTATATATAAGGTGGCCGTTGCAGAAGGTCTGCTCCACCTGCCACTGGTATTCGTGTCCCTCCATCGGGCTCCACTGGCACTTGCTCTGAATCACCTCCTTGGTCACCTTCCATGGCGACTGCGGTCTGACGATGACGATATCTGCCTGGTATCCCTTGCGAAGGAATCCTCGCTGGCTTACCTGGAAGAGCTGGGCTGGCTGATGTGCCATCAGCTCTACCATCCTTTCGATGGTGAGCACGCCTTCGTCCACCAGTTGGAGCATGGAAACGAGGGAGAACTGAACCATCGGCATGCCTGATGCTGCCTTGGCACACCCACCCTGCTTATCCTTCAACTCATGTGGGGCATGGTCGGTGCCGATGGTGGCTATGCGCCCGTCGTTCAGGGCACGGCGAAGGGCATCACGGTCGGCAAGCGTCTTGATGGCAGGATTGCACTTGATGAGTGCCTTCTTCGTAGCGTAATCGGCATCGGAGAAGACGAGATGGGCTATCACGGCTTCGCCTGTAATCTGAGGAAGATTAACGGAATGAGCGTTCTCTCTATCAAAGAGTTCCAGTTCCTTGGCGGTGGTAACGTGGGCGATATGAAGGCGGGTACCAAACTGCTTGGCGAGTTCTACTGCCAGTTTGCTGCTCTCGTAGCATGCCTCCACGCTGCGAATCTCGGGATGGTGCTCCACAGCTGGGTCTTCACCATACTTCGCCTTTGCCTCCGCCATATTGCGGTTGATGATGTCGGTATCCTCGCAATGGGTCATTACGGGCAGATCGAGCTGCTGGGCTGTGCTGAACACACGCTGCAACGACTCCATCTTATCTACCAGCATATTGCCGGTGCTGGAACCCATGAAGAGCTTGATGCCCGGAACATGATGCACATCGAGCTGGGCAAAGGAATCCACATTGTCGTTGGTGGCTCCATAGAAGAAACTGTAGTTTACATGACTCTTCTGTGCACCCAGCTTTCGTTTCTCCTGCCACGCCTCAAGGGTGGTAGTCTGCGGCACCGTGTTCGGCATCTCGAAATAAGAGGTGACGCCACCATAGGCAGCCGCACGGCTCTCGCTCTCGATGTCCGCCTTGCGGGTTAATCCCGGCTCACGGAAGTGGACATGGTCATCTATCACTCCAGGCAAAACAAAACACCCCGAAGCATCCACTACTTCGTCGTAGATGCCACGGGGTGCCATGCCTTCATATATCTCTGAAATAACTTCACCATCAACAAGAAGATCGCCCTTGAAGGAGCGACCCTCGTTGACTATAGTTCCGTTTTGAATTAATACTTTAGACATAATATAATGTTATCTTTTATTTTGCAGCCGGAATCGTTGGCTTTGCTAAATCATTAGGGGTTGGAGTCGCTACTGGGGCTGTCGCCGCACTAGGGTCGCCCTGTGGCGCCGCCATCTGCTCCATTTCCGGAGTCACGCCGCCTGTAGATTCATGCGTACCATTCATGATGGCCTGGTTTTCCTGCGCCTTCTGATAGTAATCCTTCACGTAGGCATCGTTCTTGAAATGGTCGGTGGCCTTGCTCATGATGTCCTCAATCCATGGTGAAAGCATCGGATACTGATTGCCCATGGTGACGAGGAAGAAGACGCCCGGACCCAACACGTTATCGAAATTATCGGTGACGAAGGATGTGATCAGCTTATCCTCCTGGTCAGAGAGTCGCATCGCCTCCTCGTTGAGTTTCGCCGTAACCACCTGCATATCGCTACCGTTCATGATAGCCTGGTCGTGCTTATGAACCAACTCACGCTGCTGATTCTGCAACTGCTGGTATTTCTTGAAGAAGCCGAAGAGCTTGTCGTTGAGCGGCGTGCCACTCACCACCTGCTGGGTATCATCAAGCTTCACCGTGATGCATCCGCTCTCCAGAACGAGTGGCAGCACGGGTTCATCATCCATGAAGATGTTGGCCATCTTGGCAGAATCCACACTTCCCTGGAAGTGGAACTGCCCATGGACTACATCACATGAATCAATTTTCTTAAATTCATTGTCTTTCAAGATTTGAAGATACAGCATACGACCATCTAAGGTGCTTACGTTGGAAGTACCTGAGATATCGTAACTGGCGGCGCATGATGTAAGCGCCATTAAGGTGATCAGTGCGTAAAATATCTTATTCATAAGCTTTGTAATTCACAATTCAGTGAACAAAAGTACAATCAATTATTGAAGTAGCGAAATAAATTCAAGCAATTTAATTGAATATTACATGTATTTATGTTTTATTTGCATTTTAGCTCGTGCGAAATGCGATGCGTGGTGTAGAGTTCGAGCAAGGCTGCGATGAGCAGGAACACCACCCACTTGTTGTAGAAATACGTGATGTAAGTCTCCTGATTGGCAAACCAATGGCGAAAGAAGGCGTACACCGTATCTACCATCGAGATACCCGACAGCACGAAGAAAATATCGGCAATATACTGCATGCGCTTCAGACGGTGGATGACCTGCGAATCGCCCTCGTAGAACTGCATCGCCTGCACCAGGGAGAAAAGCACGGTGCCCAACAGGAACATCCAGCAGGTGTAAAGCAACATGTTAGGATAAATAAAGCCAAATGCAAAGCAGCCCGCACCGACAACCATCAGTACGCCGCCAAGCAGAAAAATAGCACTCTGTATCTTACTTAACTGTTTCATCGTTATGATATAAATAGGGTTTAACAATATTACTCAACACTCTCAGTCTGCGATTCGGCAGCATCATCCTGCGGCACCACCTCATCCGGCAGATCGGTGCTCAGCACGAAGATGTCTTCATCGTCCGACTTCATGAAGTAACGCTCACGGGCTATCTTGCCAAAGACATCGGGTCCCTGGCGCATCTCCTTGAGCTGACGGGAGTCTTTTTCATACTGTTCACGGTATTTTCCGATCTCTTCACGCAAAGTTGCTATCTGCAACTGATACTTGATGTGCTGGCGGATGCTGTTATCATCAACAACGCCCACAATCAAAACACCCGCTATAATGACTATAAGATACTTATAGTGAGCGAGATAGTTCCAAATAATACTTAGTTTCTGACTCATTAATTTCTATAATTTGACTTTATTTGTCTGAATTTGTTTGCAAAGATAATATTTTTTTGTTATCTTTGCATCACAATTAAGAAAAAATAATGCAAGACAACAAAGTTTCAAGCAAAAAGTAATGGAAGAATACATCGTTTCTGCAAGAAAATACCGTCCGATGACCTTCGATTCGGTTGTTGGACAGAGTGCATTGACCACCACTCTGAAGAACGCGGTGAAGAGCGGCAAGCTGGCGCACGCCTACCTCTTCTGCGGTCCTCGAGGCGTGGGCAAGACCACTTGTGCCCGCATCTTTGCCAAGGCAATCAACTGCGAGCATCCCCGCGAAGACGGCGAGGCATGCAATGAGTGCGAGAGCTGCAAGGCTTTCAACGAACAGCGTTCTTACAACATCTTTGAGCTGGACGCCGCCAGCAACAATGGCGTTGACCAGATCAAGACCCTGATGGAGCAGACCCGCATCCCGCCTCAGGTGGGTAAATACAAGGTGTTCATCATCGACGAGGTGCACATGCTGAGTGCACAGGCCTTCAACGCCTTCCTCAAGACGCTGGAGGAACCGCCATCGCACGTGATCTTCATCCTCGCCACCACCGAGAAGCACAAGATTCTGCCTACCATCCTGAGCCGATGCCAGATTTACGACTTCGAGCGCATGACCGTGGCTAACACCATCGCCCACCTGAAGATGGTGGCTGAGAAGGAAGGCGTGAAATACGAAGATCAGGCACTCGCCGTCATCGCAGAGAAAGCAGACGGCGGTATGCGCGATGCCCTCTCCATCTTCGACCAGGCGGCAAGCTTCTGCCAGGGCGACATCACCTACCAGAAGGTGATAGAAGACCTGAACGTGCTCGACAGCGACAACTACTTCAAGCTGGTAGACCTCGCCATAGAGAACAAGATAAGCCAGATGATGGTGGTGCTCGACGGCATCCTGAACAAGGGGTTCGACGGCGGCAACATGATTCAGGGACTCGCCAAGCACGTGAGAAACGTGATGATGGCAAAAGACCCTCAGACCCTGCCCCTGCTGGAAGTAAGCGACGAGCAGAAGGCTAAGTATGCCGAACAGGCCAAGAAGGCGCCTACACCTTTCTTATATAAGGCACTGAAACTGATGAACGAATGCGATGTGCACTATCGCCAGAGTTCGAACAAGCGCCTGCTGGTAGAGCTTACCCTGATACAGATAGGACAGATTACACAACCGGAAGACCAGGACGTGCCTAGTGCGGGGCGTACGCCCCATAGACTAAAATCCCTGTTTCAGAAAATCATTGCCCAGCTTAAGCCTGCTGCTCAGGGTGCAGGTGCCGGGCAAGAGAGCGGAAGCACAGCCTCATCCCCAGAGGGAGAAGCTGCGACTGTCGCTGCGGCTACTGCTGCGCCAAAAGCAGCTACAAAAGCAGCTCCTGCGAAGAAGAAGATAAGCCAGGTGAAACTGAGCGGCATAGGCATGAGTTTTGCCAATCTGAAGAAAACGGAAGAGGCTAGCCGACGCACGTATAATCCTATCGACCAGTTGAAGGACGACCCGAACGCCCAGGCTGCCCATACAGATACGGCTACGGATATCGAATTTACCCAGGAACAGGTGGAAGGACAATGGATAGGCATGTGTCTGAGAATGCAGAACGTGAAGGATTTCATTGGTCTTGCCAACCGCATGAAAGCGGTGGTTCCGAAGATTACCCAATACCCGAACATAGAAGTGGTGGTAGACAACCAGCTGCTGCTCAACGACATCCAGAGCATCAAGGGAAGAATTCTCCAAACCTTCAAGATAGGACTGGGCAACCAATCTGTAACCATCGACTACCGACTGGCAGAAGCCAACGAGGTGACCAAGATTCTCTCGAAACGGGAATTGCTGGACAACCTGATGAAGGAGAACCCAGCCATCGCCAAACTCACCCAAGAGCTGAAGCTCGTCATGGCATAAACCTATATTTTAAAGAAAACAATGGCAAGAAGATTAAGAAAGAAACGCATCGCTATCATACTGATTACGTTCACCGCCCTTATCGGATGGACTACGCACAGCTGCGTATCCCGCTGCTCATCAGCAGACGAGAAGGCAAAAGCAGATACCCTGCCCAAGGCGCACATCAACGACTCCATCTCGAACGCCCTGACCGAGGGAAAGGAATACCACGAGATAGACTCCGTGGTAGAGAGATACCTGAAACGATGGGAAATCAACGGTGCCCAGCTCGTCATCACCCGCAACGACTCCCTGCTCTACGCCCGCGGATTCGGATGGGCTGACAAGGAAAAGGGCATCAAGATGGAGCCTAACATGCTGATGCGATTTGCCTCGGTATCGAAGCTCATCACGGCAGTGGGCATCATGAAACTGCAGGAGATGAAAAAACTGAAGCTGAACGAGAAGGTGTTCGGACCGAAGGGAATCCTCAACGATACCACCTATAATAATGGCATCAAGGACCAGCGATATTACGACATCACCGTGGAGCAGCTGCTTCGCCATCAGGCGGGTTTCAACAACTACGCCGGCGACCCGGTATCTTCCACCCGATACATCATGATGCAAAACCACCTCACTACGCCTCCCGACCACAAGACGCTGCTCAGGATTCTGCTGAAGCGCCATCTGGGTTATACGCCGGGTCAGGGCAAATGCTACAGCAACCTGGGCTACATGATTCTTTCGATGATTATCGAGAAGAAGAGTGGCATGAAATATGAGAACTTCATGCAGAAGTATGTGCTCCAGCCTGCCGGATGCTACGACATGCACATCGCAGGCACTTACTTAAAGGACCGTCGCCCCAACGAGACGAAGTACTACATGCACCAGGGCAGCATCCCTGTGTATGAATACAACAACAGTGGACGACTGGTGGAGAAATGCTATGGTGACACCGACCTTCCCCGCCTGTCGGGTGCAGGAGCCTGGTGTGGTTCGGCAGCCGAGCTGAGCCGTTTCATAGCCAGCATAGACGGAATGCCTCATGTGAAGGATATCCTGAGCAAGAAGAGCATCCAGTTTATGACCACCGAGCAGCCCGACCATCAGTATTCCATCGGCTGGAACTACACGCCTAAGAGCAATCGCCCATGGATTCGCACGGGTTCACTGGCCGGCACATCGGCACTGGTGCTGAAGTATCCCAACGGTCAGTGCTGGATTCTCATCACGAACACATCCACCTGGAAGGGTCACGGTTTCTCAAACGACAGCATGGCTTTCTTTGAAAAACTGAGACAGAAATACATGCCGAGCATGCCAAAGAAGGATTTGTTCATCTAAAGGAAAGCTGAGTCCTCATAAAGGATAGATTTATATAGCCTGAAGAGGAAATATAATTAGCCTTAAGGAGAAATATATTTAGCCTTAAGGGAAAATATAATTAGCCTTAAGGGAAAATATATTTTGCCTTAAGGATAGATATTTTTAGCTTTGAGGATAGATATTTTTAGCTTTGAATATAGATAGACATAGATGAAAAGAAACAAAATAAAAGTCCCTAGAGAATGGAAACATCTCCAGGGACTTTTATTTTACTTGATTATCTTATCTGTTTTTACTTCAAAATGAAATATGCTTTTTTTAGAAAGTATACTTCAAACCAATCTGACCACGCCAGCGGCTGTAGTAATCGCTATAGCTCTTGTAAGCATAAGCACCGGTAAACTGGTAAACACCACCACCCTGATAGTTAACAGGAGAATAGTAGGTGCCGAAGCCATCACCATAGGTATGACCCCAATCCTTGTTCAAGAGGTTGCCCACGTTGAGGATATCGAAAGTCAACTCGATGGAGTTAATCTGACCAGCTACCTTGAAGCTGTACTTCTGACCGAAGTGAACATCGAAATGATGCTCGAATGGCAGGTTATCTGCATAACGCTCGTAGTACTCGCCACGGTGCTTGCTGAGGTAAGAATCCTCTGCAATCCACTTCTTCAACATCTCACGCTGCATCTCCTCGGTGAGCTTATCGCCATGGTTATCGCCAAACATGCGCTTGGTGAAGGTATTGTTGTTATACTTGGTTTCCTCGAAACGCATCTTGTCAATCTGTGCATCGGTTGGGATGAAGAACAGGTCATTACCCTTGGAACCATCCTCGTTCACATCACCATAATAATAATAGGTGTAAGGTGAACCGCTCTTAGCCTGGTAGATGACACCCAGGGTTGTCTTCCACTGCTTCTGATGACCATAGTCGATGTGGTAGTAAGCAGATGCCTGGATGCGGTGAGGCACGTTGTAGGCAGAGTTACCCACCTCCAAGTCGTTGCAGTCGCGATGAGTATACTGGTAAGTCCATGAACTCTTAGCCACAGAAGAACCGCCATTGGCAGCACTGCGAGAGCGGGTCCAGGTGTAACTTGCCATCAGGTCGAGACCGAAGTCGAAATGCTTCTCTGCCTTCAGAGAGAGGTTGATGGTATGTCCCTTCGATGTATTGCCCAGGGCATAGACACCTGCGATAGGAGTACCCTTCACTACACTCTGATAGAGCGGACGGTTGTCCCACTCGTAACCATACTTCTGAGAGAAGGTTTCACCACTCTGCTCCTGAGCTAGGTTCTTATAGAGAATATCATTCAATGTCTTTGAGTAGATGGCCTCAGCGGTCCAGTCGATGCCCAACAGTTCAAAATCGAAACCGAGGTTAAGACGGAGGTTCTGAGCAAACTTAAAGTTCTTTCCGCAAACGGCAACATCCTGGCTACCGGCGCTCACCTTCATCTTATCGGCATTGACATTCTGCTTGCTTGGATCGAGGATGAGCTCCAAGCCCTTGGTAGAAGAGTTGTTGCTATCGTATGAAGAAAGCTGCAGACCTGTGCCCGAGAAGTTGTTGCTTACCCAAACGAATGGGATGCGGCCGGTGAAGACACCTGCACCACCACGGAGAATGAACTTACGGTCGTTGTTGATATCCCAACGGAATCCCACACGAGGAGAGAGCATTGGCGAGAACTTGAGCTTATCGTTGGTCTTCATGCCCCAACCCATCTTCTCTGACAAGGCGTTGAACTCGGCATTCTCCATCGGAGTATCGAAGAACACTGGAATATCCAGACGGAGACCATAGGTGAGAGTGAAATTGTTGCTGGCATTCCACTTATCCTGCGCATAGAAACCGAACTGACCTGATGAGAACTCAGAAGCCCAGTTAGGGTCGCCGGTTACACTTGTATTAGCCTGTCCATATCGATACTGGTTCATGTAAGCCTTGTTAGGATCCAATGTTCCAGCCATGTAATCATCGTAATAAGCCTTGAAGTTGTCATAACCCTTGAAGGTATAAGAACCGAACTTATCAGAGATGAACATGTTCTTGAAATGGTAGAACTCGTTGTGGGTACCGAAGATGAAGGTATGGTTGCCACGGAGCCATGTCAGGTTGTCCTCAATGGTCCAGATGTCCTGGTTCAGGTAGTTAGCCTGAGAGTTGCGCTCTGTACCGATGTTCACCGTACCACTGCCCACGCCTGTGATGGAAATCATAGGGAGGTTGGCCTTGATATCACGGCTATCGCGTACTCTTACGAAGCTGACACGGGCCTCATTGCTCACGTTTGGAGAGATACGGCTCTGAAGCTCAGCGATGAAAGAGTTAGTATTGCTTTTGAAAGGATAGCTGTAGGCATAGGTGTTCAGGCTGGAAGCACTGCCGCCGCCACTCAACTGCTCTGCCTTGACCAGACTCCAGCGGATGGCAAATTTGTTGAACTCGTTGATGTTCCAGTCGAGTTTCAAGCCCGCCTTATCGCTCTTGGTGTAGATATCCTGGTTGCTGAAGTAGTCATTGAATGCTACGCCCTGCTTCTCAGCCATCTTCTGCAACATATTCATGATGTCCTTCGCCTGCTCGGTATTCACCTTCGAGTTACCGGAATCCACACCATAGAGGTTAGGATATTCCTTGTTGGTACGCTCGTAGTTGGCGAAGAAGAAGAGTTTGTTCTTGATGATAGGTCCACCCAGGGTGACGCCCATGTTGTACTGAGTCTGCTTCTGATACTTAGGCGCATAACCCGTGCCATCCAGATAAGGATACTTGGTACCGATGAGGTCCTGGTTGTAGCCATAGTAATAGGCAGAACCGTGGAACTTGTTGGTACCGCTCTTGGTGATGGCATTGATGGCACCACCGGTGAAACCGCTCTGTCGCACATCGAAAGGAGCTACAGACACCTGAATCTGCTCGATGGTCTCCATAGATACAGGCTGAGCACCCGCCTGACCGCCGTTGTTACCGCTGGAAGCCAGACCGAACACGTCGTTGTTAGCCGCACCATCAATCATGAAGTTGTTGTATCGGTTGTTGGTACCGGCAAACGACATGTTACCCGAATTGGTAACCGTGAGCTGAGGGTTCAAGCGAGCCACATCGGCAATACCGTGGGTGATACTAGGCATATTGTTGATCTGCTCGGCATTCATACTGGTGGCAGCACCTGTACGAGAAGCAGCGAGACCCGCCTTGCCAGCTACCACCACTTCCTGGAGCTGATGCGCATCCTCCTTCAAGGAGAAGGTGAGGTTGGTAGTTTCACCCAAGCTCAGGTTTACATTGTTGACACTCTTGTCTTTGTATCCGATGTAAGATACTTCAACCTTGTATGGTCCACCCGGACGCATACCCTGGATGGTGTAACGGCCATCGATATTCGTCACGGCACGATACACCGTACCTGAAGGCTGGTGAATGGCAGTAACGGTAGCACCGATGACACTCTCATCGTCTGATGTTACCTTACCGCTGATGCCTGATGTGGTAATCTGCGCCATCGCCGTAGAGACAACAAAGGCTAGCAAAACCACTAGTAAATGCAATCTTTTCTGCATAGAATTTCAGATAAATTGGTTAATAATAACAGGATTTCATCTTCCCAGAAGACTTACTTAATCCTTTTTATACTTCTTAGCTGCAAATTTAAACAAAATTTTTGAAATAACAAGGTTTTAGAGGAAGAAAATTCGATTAAGATTGGAAAAAGACCCCGAAATGGGTGTTTTGGGATATAAACAGCTGACTATAACTGCCAAACACGCAGACAAAAAAAGATGCACTCCCCTATTACTAGAGAAGTGCATCCGATATTTTATGGCTTATCTATTCTGACTCAAATCTATCTATTCAGACTTGAATCTTATCTATTCTTCCTTAAGAACCTTATCCATTAGTTGAAGATGTAACGGATAGAGAACTGGATAGAATAGGTAGAGTTGAAGCTTGTCAAGTTAGTGTAAGTCTTGCTCAATACATTCTTACCATCCTTTTGGAAATTGAAATGAGCAGGAGTTACAACACCTGTCTTCTTATCCTTCTTCTCAGCAGACCACTTCAAGGCAGCAGTATTCTTAACACTCTTGTAGAGTCCCCAGCTATTATTGAGCAAGTTGGCCAAATTCTTGATATCTACACCAAACTGAAGCGTATTTTTCTGACCACCCACATTGAGATAGAAGTTCTGGTTGAACTTGAAGTCCAACTGATGATGCCAAGGCATAACTGCACCACCACGCTCAGCATATTGTCCCTTGCGGTTCTTCAAATAAGAATCCTGGTTGATATAATTCCAGAAATCATCACGCTGTGCATCTGCAGTATATGTAACCTCACCTGTCTTGGAATTAGTAACATCCATGAAATTCCAGGCATTGAGAGCCTCACGAGACTCTGGCACATACATCAGGGCATTAGAACCATAATCATTAACAACATTTGTACCCAAGTTATAAGAATAGCGTGTGCAGCTGTAACCATCAGCATAACCGATGTTCATGCCTTCATAAACCAAACCTACCTCAGAACCGAAATGCTTTGCATAATCCTTCTTGTAGGAAGCAGAGATAAGCAAACGGTTAGGAGCCACGTATGTACCATAACCCAACTCCATCTCGTTGTTACCATTTACAGAGTAACGGTTGTTATAGTATGCTGAGTTAACCTGATCGCCCACACCATCACTATAAGATCTAGCCTTTGAATAGGTATAAGATGCAGAGAGGTTCAAACCGAAGGCAAACTTCTTGGCCAAAGATGCAGTAATTGAGTAATAGTATGCTTTATGACCAGCATTGGTAATCATATAAGCATTCTGATACGCATTATCCTTATTGCCACTTGCACTCAATGAGTAGTAGCGACGAGTATCACCAGGGGCAAGCTCAATGGTTTTTCCGCCTTCATAACAGTAACCCTTGTTGACTACGATAGCAGGATTAAACTCACGGCTATAGATACCCTCCAACGAGAAATCGATGTCGTAAGGTAACTTTACGTCAATTGCCAAAGAGCTCTTCCACGTAGCGTTCATCTTCAAGTCTTTGTCGATAATTGTTGGGGCAGAAGGAGCAGCTGCAGTCTCACGTGATGCAGACAAGCCTTGGTCGGTAAGTTCCTTCACCTGACCATCGCGATCAGCATGGAAGTGCTTCATCGTATAAAGGGTCTTGTCTGTAATATTATTATAAAAATAAGTATACTGACCACAGCCTGAGTTACCCACAGCAGACACAAGCCATACGAATGGCAAACGACCAATGAAGTAACCAGTACCTCCACGGAGAACCAGTTTGTGATTACCGAAAACATCCCAGTTGAAACCTACACGAGGCGAAACTGTCAATGGAGCATCAGGCAGCTGATCGGTAGCATAGCTCTGCAGAGAGCCATCGTTCTGCTTGAATTTGATGGCAGCAAATGCATTGTTATAGTTATTTTTGAGTTCAGGATAGATAGGTAATTCAAAGCGTAAGCCACCTGTCAGGCGAAAACGATCTGAAAAGTTTACCTGATCCTGAATGTAAGCAGAGAACTGATTGTATTTCATCTTAGCCTTGAACTGGTCGCTACCATCCATTGGGAAAGTTACACCATATGCAACAGGAGCTCCACCAGCCATGAAAGCCTCAGGTGAATCATACACATAGTAACCAGCAGATGCTGCACCGAAACCATTCACTGCTTCATTGCTCTCATACTGAACACCTGCAGTGAAATTCTGAATGCCCATTGCCCATGAAGCCTCGTCTGTAACAACGAAAGTCTTCACCTGTCGCAAGTTACCCTGGGTGAATGGGTCAGGGCCGAAGCCCATATAATAAGCACCATCCTTCAAGATGTCCACTGTTGGGAACACACCACCAAGATAGGTACGAGGTTCATCCTGATAAGAATAAGTACCACGGAGTACATTATTCAAGATTCCCCACTTTGAGTTCCACTCTGCTGCCAAAGAGGTAAAGTTCTTCTCCTGATAATAACGGGAACTCTCAAAATACAAACCAGAATTAGCTGTACGACCCGACTGAGACTTACCTCCGGAGATGGTAACGCCATCAGATTTTCCACCAGGATAGATTACAGTATCCTTGAATGGAGTGGTTGAGCTAGATGGATTTGAAGAATCCTTGTCGTGACTCTTAGAGAAACGGAAGTTCAACTTGTTGTTCTCGTTGATGTTCCAGTCGATACGAG
>ENA-UERK01001817-UERK01001817.1-human-gut-metagenome-genome-assembly--contig:-NODE-1817-length-14900-cov-36.179721_pt1 | contig 14900 bp, 8 predicted proteins | sample MGYA00242957_ERZ507957 | MGnify/ENA primary metagenome ERZ507957 (study PRJEB26167, sample SAMN06115538) | human gut metagenome | host: Homo sapiens | place: China:Heilongjiang | collected 2015-11-06... | reverse complement strand
TAAATCGTTAGCAGTCACATTCTTTAAAATACTCAACTCGCTGATATTCAATAAATAAAAGAATTTACTGTGACTCGCGTTCTGCCACATACCCTTGAGGTCGTTATCGGCAGATGTGAAAGTACCGTTAGAATAAACACCCTCACGGTTACCGTTGCTGATCAATCCGTGGAACTCGTCCATCTGGATGTCAGAGCGGTAAAGCCAAGCGCCAGATGTTACTGAGCGCATGTTGCTATAAAGCTGATTGCGGAATTGGCGAAGGTCTGCTGCTTTCTGAATAGCAGTCTTGTCATCCAACTTGCCGAAAGGAGTCTCGTCCATAGAGCAAGAAGAGAAAGTCAATGCACCAATAAGCATCAATGAAAAATATATCTTCTTCATATTTTTTTCTTTTTTGTAAGTTTAGAATGTTAACTCTGCACCAATAACAAACTGACGGGTGTTAGGATAGTTGAACTGAACCAAGTTGATATCTGGCTCTGGGTCATATCCCTTGAAGTCTGTAATGGTAAAGAGGTTACGTGCGATACCGAATACCTTAACGCCCTTGAGGCAACGTGTTGCAGCCATCCACTTCTTAGGCAACTCATACTGGACAGTAAGAGTCTTCATACGCAAGAATGATGCATCGCTCAACAAGTGGTCATCGAACTGGATATCATAGCCGTAAGCTGGGATATCAGTAATCTGACCAGGATGTGTCCAGATGTTCAACATCTCTACGCTCTGGTTGAATTTAGTACCCTGACCAGCATTCATGATGAAGTAGTTATCATTTACGGTCATATACTTACCAGACTGCCATGCGAAGTCTGCGATTACGCTGAAGCCCTTCCATGTGAAGTTGGTACCGAAACCACCAATCCATGGAGCATAGCGGTTCTTACCCAAGAATACAGAGTTCTCTTCCTCATTATAATTCTTAGTAACATTACCGTTCTTGTCATAGTACATTGGCTCACCAGTACGAGGATCTACACCAGCATAGCGAACGCTGTAGAACTCACCGTAAGGGTGACCTACCTGGAGCTTCAAACCTGTATTGGCCATTACATACTCATCGCGGCCAGCGAACAACTCGGTGATCTCATTCTTGTTGTAACCTACGTTGGCAGAAAGAGTCCAGCGGATATCCTTAGTCTTGATAAGATCCAAGTTAGCAGACAACTCAAAACCCTTGTTGGTCATGGCACCGATGTTACCAGCACCAGACTCAAAACCAGTAGTCATTGAGTAAGGAATGGCCATCAACATATCAGAAGTCTTGTTGATGTAGTAGTTAGCCTCGAGATTCAAACGATCGAACAAGCCGATGTTCAAGCCCAGGTTGAACTTACTTACAGTCTCCCAAGTCAAGGTATAGTTACTTGCCTGTGAGATTGTGATAGAACCCTCACCATTATAGTTAGAGCCGTTACCGAACAAACCATAATAGTCGTAAGCACCAGCACCAGAGTCGTTACCGGTTGTACCGTAGTTAGCGCTCAGAGAGAGGGCATCCAACCAAGAAACGTTCTTGAGGAAGTTTTCCTTCTTAGCATCCCACTTCAATCCAGCTGACCAGAATGTACCCCAACGGTGATCAGGAGCGAACTTAGAGCTACCGTCACGACGGAGAGAACCATAAACATAGTACTTCTCCAGATAGTTGTACTCTACATTACCGAAGATAGAGTTGGCAACAATCTTCTCACGGTCATCGGTCTGCTGAGCAGGGTCCATTGTTGTACCAGCAGTAAGCAACAGGCGGCGCTCATCTGTCTGACCCTTTGAGTATGCACCAAACTCATTTGACTTCTCGATACGAGTTTCCTCACCTACCAATACATTGAGATAGTGGTTGCCGAAGTTCTTGCGATACTCAGCAGTATGTGTGAGGGTATAAGCATAGTAGCGAGAGAAGTTTGTCTGTACGCTACCAGATCTTGCAGCAATAGTCTGTCCCATTGGAGTAGTAACCTTATCATAAGGCAAGTTTCTACCATCCAATGTATAGTCATAGCCAAACAAAGACTGAACAGCTGTGAATGTCAAACCCTCGATTGGAGTAAGCTGCTCGTTGAGAGACATATTCAATGTTACACGCTTACGTGAAACATCACTCTTAGAGATACCCCACCAAGGCATAGTGAGACCACTATAGAGGAGCTTAGCTGCTCTGTCGCCCTTGATCATATTACCGTTATCATCGAAAGAATAGTAATAAGGAGCATCGTAAGGCAAAGCCATACGGGCTGCAACCAATGGGTTATTCAGATAGATTTGACTCCTATCATTCCATGCAGAGTTTACAGCATAATCCTGCACACCAAAGTTAGAGCTGTAACCAACCTTGAAGAACTTGTTAAGACGTGCATTGATACGAGCTGCCAATGTAGAACGGCGCATATTTGACTGCTCAATCAAACCATCCTGCTCGTGGTGGTTGAAAGAGAGGTAGTAGTTCATAGTCTGATCACCACCCTGCAATGTAGCATTGATATCAGATGTTGGAGCAGAGCTGCTCAACAACTCATCACGCCAGTTGGTGCTGATACCATACTTGCTTACCAGGTTTCTGATCTTGTCGCTAACAGGCTGACCGATCAAGTCACGGAACTTGATGTACTGCTCTGAATTCATCATAGTAGTACCATCTGCAGTTGGAGTAGAAATACCATACTGAGCCTTTACTGTCATCTGAACAGACTCATTGTACTTACCTGCCTTACTGGTGATAACGATAACACCGTTAGCTGCACGAGAACCATAGATAGCTGTAGAAGCAGCATCCTTCAATACGGTGATATTAGCAATATCAGAAGGGTTCAATGTGCTGAAGAAGCTTGAAGAAATAGGTGAACCATCGAGAATGAACAATGGCTGGTTAGATGAGTTGATAGAGTTGACACCACGCAGACGGATAGAAGCCGACTGTGAAGGGTCACCAGCAGAAGTCAATACAGACAAACCTGAAACCTGACCAGCAAGCGCATCGGTAAAGTTAGGGGTTACGATACTCTGCAACTTCTTTTCACCTACATTAGAAATGGCACCAACAACAGATCCCAACTTCTTGGCAGCACCATAACCAGTGATGATTACCTGCTCAAGTGAGTGGGTGTCAGAGTCCAAAACAATGCTCATCTTAGAAGATGCCTTCAATTTTTTGGAAGTCATACCAATGTATGAAATTTCCAACTCAGCGTTAGGCTTCTGTAACGTGAGTGAGAAGTTACCGTCAATGTCGGTAACTGTACCGGTATTAGTACCCAACACCTTGATAGAAGCACCGATAACAGGGCTTCCATCTTCGGAAGAGGTCACATTACCAGAGATTTGACTTTGCGCAAATGCCAAGCTTGTACTGAGAGCAAGGCCTGCAACTAATGTCATGAGTCTTTTTTCCATAAATCTCCCTCGTTTAAATGAATATATAATGTTTATAATTTCTTTCCCTCTATTTTTCTTATATGATTACTCACAAGGAGTTATCATCATCTTTTTGCCCCCTCCTCTTGCCCCGAGGTGGAGATTTATGGGGATAACGGCGATTTTTCACAATAAAGCTATTGGAATTAACAGGATGTGTCATACCTTTGGGTATATTTTCGTAAAATCTTTATTTTTAATCATTTAAACATTTAAGTTATGGCGTATTTCAAGTTAGAATTCGGTTTCGGAAGAAGTAAGAGTGAGGGTAAGATTTCTGATTCTGCGAATCAGGCAGGTGAGCAGGCTGTGTTGGAGATTCCTGGATGGGACTTCGTGAAAGGTGAAGTGGAGAGGGCAAAACAGGAAGGACGCTTTAAAGTTGCTGGTAATTATCTTACTGCTGCCCGTTCCTTTACCAAGTTCATTGGTAGGAGCGACTGGCTTTTTTCTGATATGACGGCAGAAAAGCTGGAAAACTATCAGCGATGGCTGATGGGGCGCAATATCTGCCTGAACACATGTTCTGCTTATATGCGGGCTTTGCGGGCTATGCATCATAGAGCATTGCCGTTTCTCAATATAGCTCCATTCAGTAAAGTGTTTACGGGGAGGACCAAGACCGAGAAACGTTGTATCTCACAATCAGAAATTCTGCAGCTCAAAGCCTTGCCGCTACAACCAGGAAGTTCTCTTTCCTTCGCTCGTGACATCTTCCTGTTTTCTTTTTATGCGATGGGAATGCCTTTTGTTGATATTGCCTATCTCAAGAAAAGCCAACTTAGAAACGGATGTATTTATTATGCCCGGCATAAGACGGGACAGCAGATACAGGTAGCACTATTGCCTGCGATGCTTGAAATCATCATGCGATATGGACAAGGAGATTCTGAATTTGTCTTTCCGATACTTTCTGACAAGGTAGAAGATTCAGTTTCCTCACCATCAGTTTCTGCCCGACTGCATCGTCAATATACGGCTCGATTGCGCCAGTACAACTACAATCTGCATCAGTTGTCTAAGATGTTGGGGCTGGCTCAACCCTTATCTTCTTACGTGGTTCGTCATTCGTGGGCAAGTATTGCTTATCTTCATCATCTGGACATCAGCTTGATAAGCAAGGCTTTGGGACATACCAAATCTTCAACCACCTTTATCTATATAAAAAGCCTTTTTGATTCCGATCTGTTCGAAGCAAACCAGTCTTTGATGCAAGATTTGGGATTGTAGTTCTGTCGGAAAACTTCACCGATTATTGAAACAAGCTTCGTTTGCCATTGAAATAGGCTTCATCGGTCAATAAAATAGGCTTCATCTGCTTTTGAAAGTAGCCTCATTCCAGTTATTGTCTGGTTATGGCACGATATTGCCCTCTACTGGGGCAATTTTGCGCCATTGCCGGGCACAAAATAATACGTCGGGAGAAAAATTTCGGCAGGACTATCATCTTGATTTGGGATATGGTTGCAGCTTGAGCCGTTTTGCTCGTAAAAATCCTACTCTCGATTTTACTCTTCACTCTTCACCAAATCGTCTGAAACCCCGATAAACACAAGGGTTGCGAGAGGTGAAGAGTGACGCACCACTCTTCACCACTCTTCACCACTTTTCACCTTATGCAAGAGGATAAACGCTGAGCCGCTTACTTATCACGAAGCTCGGTCATCATTGATGACCAGCGCTGGTCTTCAATGATGGCTGAAGCAGGGAGCATGGAATGATCTCGGAGCCTCAAAAAATACAGGGTGAAGAGAGGTGAAGAGTGGTGAAGAGTGCATAGTCACTCTTCACCCGTGCAAACCTCTTATATACAGTTGGTTATGTCGTGTTTGTGAAGAGTGAAGAGTATTTTTGAAAGTAGCTCTCTATTGAACAAACAACAACTACGAGGTAAGCAACCACTTCCATACTGGTATCACTTCAATCTTCAAGTCATCCAGTTCTATCGTCTCCTCTTCATCCATCGTAATAACAAAAAGTCTACTTCCTGGATACCTCTTCTGATAAGCATTCAAAGCCCCCAATTCCCGCTCACGAGTAGCAGCATCCTTGATACTATACGACACTTGGAAAGCACATTGATGCTCAAAGAGACAAAAGTCCACCTCCACATTATCATGATAATAGAAGAGGTCTTCCCCATACTTCTCATGCAGGTGAATGGCTACCAGATTCTCCAAGAGAGATGTTTCTGGATCAAAGAGGAATAGACTCAGAAAACCATTATCTATAAAGTAATACTTCTGGTTCGACATTCTATCTTGCAATTTTGCGCAAATGTTTTCTATGGAGAAGACCAAGCAAGTGTCCTTGATATATCTCAGATAGTCCACTATCGTCTCTTGCTTTACCTTTCCAGCCACAGTAGAAACCAGATTAGCCAGTCTGTTATAAGACTGTGGCTGCTTTACGCTCTCAGAAAGTTTACGTATCAAAGTCTTCATCGCCAGAGGGTTACGGATTCCGTATCTGGTAATTAAATCTCCAAAGTAAATCTTGTTGTATAGATTGCCCAACCACTCTCGCTTAAACTGATTATCAACAATCACCAATTCTGGCAAACCGCCAATATGAAAATACTCCAGAAAAGCCCTCTTGAGGTCAGAATTTTGCAGATACTCCCACTGCGCAGGCAAGGAGATATGCTGGGCTGTCAAGTATTCCTGAAAGGAGAAAGGAAAAACGGGTTGCACCATATATCTGCCACCAAGCGTAGTAGAAATCTCGCTACTCAGCATCTTGGCGTTGCTACCAGTGATATACACTCTATATTTCTGGTCAGCAAGTCTGCGTGCAAATTTCTCCCACCCATCAATGATTTGTATCTCGTCGAGCATGAAGATAGGCTGATGCCCATACATCTCCTCGTAAGCCTGCTTGATGGCATCCAGGTCGGAAAGCTGGAGATTTTCCAATCGGTCGTCCTCAAAATTGAAGTAAAGGATTTCCTCTGGCAGATGTCCCTGAGCTATCATCTCTTGGGCACGCTGATATAGCAAGTAAGACTTACCGGCTCTTCTTAGTCCTACCAGCACATAGTTAGAATGAGATTCGAAGCTGATGTTTCTTTTCACCATCTCCACATTCTGAATCATCCTTTGGTTCTCCGCTATCAGCAGTTTTGCTATTCTCTTGTCCATATCTTCCGTTTTATGTTAATCTGGGTGCAAAGATACAACATTTTCCTTTATAAAGGAAGAAAAATCATAAGATATTTCCTTTATAGAGGAAACTTTTCCCGAAAAACTTTCCCCTATAGAGGAAACTTTCTTTAAACTCCTTCGAAAAATGTGAGGATTTGCCGAAAACTCCTTCGAAAAATGTGATTTTTCATACGTAATCCTTTGATTATGAGCCTCTTTTGTAAAAGAGGCTAAAAAACACCAAAATGGTCTCTCCGAACCAGTCTCCTGCCATACGAGCGAAACGAAGTTTCCAAGATGCTGGATATTCCCCTCTATATGCTCTTTGTTCTCGGAAAGGAGCTGGAGACTGAAAGCTAAAATCTTAAACGGGCGACGGCTTTTGTATGAACTGTCGCCCATTTCTTTACATTTTATAAGAAAAAGCGCATAAAAATCGGATATTTATAACAAAATGTAGTGCGAAGTGCAACTTTTTCTGAAAAAAGTTTGGTGGTTTCCTAAATAATGCTTAATTTTGCACCCGATTAAAAATATTCTTTAAAATTAAGTAAGTTTTAGACTTACAGACCCTTATATTATATAAGGTATAAAAAACGAACTCCTCCACCTCGGGGCAAGAGGAGGGGGCAAAAAGATGATGATAACTCCTTGTGAGTAATCATATAAGAAAAGTAGTGAGAAAGAAATAACAAACATTATATATTCATTTAAACGAGGGAGATTTATGGAAAAAAGACTCATGACAGTAGTTGCAGGTCTTGCTCTTAGCACGAGCATGGCTTTTGCACAAAGTCAAATCTCTGGTAATGTTACTGCTTCTGAAGATGGTAGCCCTGTTATCGGTGCTTCTATCAAGGTTGTAGGAACTAACACAGGTACAGTTACCGACATTGACGGTAACTTCACATTAAGCGCTCCAGCTGGTGCCAAGCTGGAAATTACTTATATCGGTATGCAGAGCAAGTCTGTAAAAGCTGGCACGAACATGAAAATTGTTTTGGATGCAGACAATCATTCTTTGGACGAGGTAATGGTTGTTGCTTACGGTACTGCCAAGAAGAGCTCTTTTACAGGTTCTGCTGCAGTTCTTAAAAGCGATGAAATTGCTAAGATTTCAAACTCTAATGCCGTTTCTGCCTTGACAGGTAAGGTCTCTGGTGTGCAGATTAATGCAGCTACAGGTCAGCCTGGTCAGGAAAGCTTTAATATCCGTGTTCGTGGTATTAGCTCTATCAATGCTGGCAATGCTCCTTTGATTGTTGTTGATGGTTCACCTTACGATGGTGATATGAACTCTATCAACCCAAGCGATATTGCTTCTATGACCGTATTGAAGGATGCTGCTTCTGCTGCTCTTTATGGTGCTCGTGGTGCTAATGGTGTTGTTATCATTACAACAAAGAGTGGTCGTGAGGGTTCTACTTCATTTACATTTGATGCTAAATGGGGTTCTAACTCTAAGGCTCTTCCTGATTATAATATAGTTAAGAGTCCTGCTAAGTACTATGAGACTTGGTATGCAGCTTTGAACAATTATGCTCAGAACAAGTTGGGTTACAGCGCTAGCGAGGCTTATGGTTGGGCAAACAAGAATATGATCAACTCTGCTGATTATGGCTTGAACTATAACGTTTATTCCGTTCCTACAGGTGAGAATCTCATTGGTGTAAATGGTAAGCTTAACCCTAATGCTACATTGGGTAATGTTATCAATTACAAGGGTCAGGAGTATATGTTGATGCCTGATGATTGGAGAGATGCTACCTATCAGAATGGTTTGCGCCAGGAATATACCCTTACAGCTACAGCTAACAGTAATCAGGGTTCTTTCTATGGTTCTGCTAACTATTTGAAAAATGAAGGTATCACCATGGGATCAGATTATACTCGTTTCACTGGTCGTATGAAGGCTGATTATCAGATTAAGTCTTGGTTGAAAGTTTCTGGTAACATGAACTATACCCATAGTAATTCTAACTATTTGGGTGGTGATGGTGATAGTGGCGATTCTGGTAATATGTTTGCTGTAAACAGCGTTGCACCAATTTATCCTTTGTACATCCGTGATGGTAAGGGTAATATCATGCTCAACCAAACTACCAAGATGAACTCTTATGATTATGGTGATGGTACAGTAATCGGTTTGATGCGTCCTATTTTCCAGCAGTCTAACCCTATCAGTGATGTTCAGTTGGAGACCAATAACGTAGAGGGTAATACATTCAATGCAGTAGGTTCTGCTGAGGTTCGTTTCTTGAAGGACTTTAAGTTTACTTCTACCAATAGTACAATGGTAGATGAGTCTCGTCAGTCTAATTTGAGTCAGCCTTTCTTTGGTCAGCCAGCTAAGTCAAATGGTTATGTATCAAAGGCACATATTCGCAGATGGTCTTACAACTTCCAGCAGTTGCTCAACTGGCACCACCAGTTTGGCGAGCATGATGTTGAGGCTATGGTAGGACATGAGTACTATCGTACACGCTACTATGTATTGGCAGGAAGCAAGAGTAATATCTTCTCTATCTACAATTCAGAATTGGATGCAGCTATTGTTGATGGTAGCATTAGTTCATATACAACCGATTATAATACAGAAGGTTTCTTTGGCCGTGCACAGTATAACTATTCACAGAAGTACTTCGGTTCATTCTCTTATCGTCGTGATGCTTCTTCTCGCTTCGATCCTGATAATCGTTGGGGTAACTTCTGGTCATTCGGTGGAGCATGGATCCTCTCTAAGGAGAGCTGGTTTAACTCTTCATGGATTGACGAGTTGAAGTTGAAGGCTTCTTATGGTGAGCAGGGTAATGACAACATTGGTGACTATTTGTACACCGACCGTTATTCTATTGGTAACTCAAACGGTAGTATCTCTTTGAAGCCATCTTCTACCAAGGGTAACCGCAAGATTAGCTGGGAGAAGGGCGGTAACTTGAATATTGGTACTGAGTTCTCTCTTTGGAAGGGTCGTTTGACTGGTAGTGTAGAATATTTCTATCGTAAGACAACCGATATGTTGGCATTCTTCTCATTGCCTGTATCTTATGGATACTCTGGTTACTATGACAATGTAGGTGATATGCGTAACTCTGGTGTCGAGTTGGAGTTGAATGGTGATATTATCCGTACCAAGGACTTTACATGGAGTGCAAATTTCAACTTTACAGCATATAAGAACAAGATTACTTCTATGCCAGATGAGAAAAAGGCTATTACCGTTGATGGCGTAAGAGGTTATGCTGGTGGTGGTTACTTCTATGGTGAAGGTCAGCCTATCTATACATGGTATATGGCAAAATATGCAGGTGTAGATAAGGAGACTGGTGAGGCTCTTTACTATAAGGATTCAGAAAATGGTGAGACCACAACTACTAATGCCAGCGAGGCAACTATGCACCTTTGCGGTACAGCATTGCCAGATGCATACGGTGGTTTCGGTACAAGCGTGTCATATAAGGGATTTGATTTCTCTATGGACTTCACTTATCAGTTGGGTGGTAAGATCTATGATTCTTCTTATGCATCATTGATGAGTATTTCTAGAGGTCGTTCTTTCCATGCAGACTTGCTTGATGCTTGGACTCCATCTAACACTTCATCTGATATTCCACGCATTCAGTATGGTGACTCTTATGCTGCATATACATCAGACCGATTCCTCGTATCAGGTTCGTACTTGAGCTTGCAGGATGTAACTTTGGGCTATACACTCCCACGTGCGTTGTGCTCTAAGGTTGGAATCAACAAGGTTCGCGTTTACGCTACAGGCTCTAATCTGTGGCTTTGGTCAAAGCGTCAGGGTCTTGACCCACGTCAGAGCATCACCGGTGCAACATCAAACGCATACTATTCACCAATTCGTACAATATCTGGTGGTATTACTGTAACATTCTAATTTTTATAAAGAAAGAATTATATGAAAAAGAGTTTAATATATGGCCTTTCTGCTTTGACTCTTGTTGCATCAACGATGTCATTGACTAGTTGTATCGAAGAGACAGAGCCTACACGTTCTGCAACAACATCACAGGTACAGCAGTCATCTTCTGCAACAGAAGCACTTTTGATGGCTATTCCTGCATATTCAACAGCTAGCTATTTCAGCGATCGTTATGATTGGGCTTTTGGTTATGGTGCAATTATGCATATTCGTGACATCCAGTCTAGTGATCTCTGTGCAACAGACGATGCTGGTTATTATCAGTTCAGCTATTTTGCAGAGAATAAGTATGCAGGACGTGATTATATCTTTGCACAGTATCTGTACAACTATCAGACAAAGTTTGTTAATACAACAAACAATGTGATTTCTGCAGTTAATCCAGAGAGTGCAACAGATATCCAGAAGGGTTATCTTGGTGCAGCATACGCATATCGTGCATTGCTTTATCTGGATATGGCACGTGAGTATGAGTATCTTCCAACTGATGGTACTGAGCCAAAGAGTCCTTATGGTAATGATGTTGCTGGTCTCACAATCCCTATTGTAACAGAAAAGACAACAGAGGCTGAGGCTCGTGACAACAAGCGTGTTACACGTGAGGAAATGAAGGAATTTATTAAGAGCGACCTTGACAAGGCTGCTGAATATATTCCTATGTTGAATAAGACAACCAAGACACTGCCTCACCTGGATTGTGTATATGGTCTCTATGCTCGCTTGTATATGTGGGTTGAGGACTATGCTAACGCAGAGAAGTATGCTCGCATGGCTATCAACGAATATAAGGGCAAGCCAATGACTCAGGAGGAGAGCTTGAACACCACAACTGGTTTCAACGATCTTTCTAAGTGGATGTGGGGTGCACAGGATACTAAGGAGTCTTTGTGGAACAACTTGGCAAACTGGGCTTCTATGGTATCTAATGAGACTAGCTATGGTTATGCTGGTGGCGGTGGCTGTAACAACATGCTCGACCGCAGATTGTATGAGCGTCTGAGTAACACAGACTGGCGTAAGTTGGAGTGGAAAGCTCCTGCTGGTTCTGCTCTCGATGGTCAGAATATGTATGTTGACGATGCTCTTGGTAAGAGCTTGGCAGACTATTCTGGCTTGAAGTTCCGTCCAAACGGAGGTGTAGCTGCTCCTTTTACTGTCGCCAGTGCTACTGCATTCCCAATGATGCGTGTAGAGGAGATGTATCTGATTGAGGCTGAAGCTGCAGCTCATCAGGACCCAGCTCGTGGTAAGCAGCTTCTTGAATCATTCGTGAAGACTTATCGTGATGCAAGTTATACTTGCAAGGTTTCTGACAAGGATGCTGTCGTAGAGGAAATCGTATTCCACAAGCGTATTGAGTTGTGGGGTGAAGGTCAGTCTTTCTTCGACCTCAAGCGTTTGAACTATAGCAGTACACGTGGTTATGAAGGAACTAACCATCTCGATCAGCAGAGATTCAACTCTAATGGTCGTCCTGCTTGGATGAACTGGGTAATTTCTGCCAATGAGGAAGAGGGTAATGTACAGGTTAAGGAATACAATAACCCAGACCCATCTGATAAATATACTCCTTGGACAGGTAAGTAAAACTTATAAATAGAAAAAAGACATGAAAAAGTTATTGAAATATAGTCTTTCTTTACTGTGTGCTATCATGGTAATCGGATTGACATCATGTACAGATAGTTATGATTATGATCCTGCTGCACCAGAAGATAAGGGAGCATTCTTGATTGCTAACACAACAAGTTTTATGTTTACACCTGGTCAGGATCAGGAGTTCGAGATTACAGTGCAGCGCCGTGATACTGTAGAAGCTGGTTCTGTGACTCTGACATCTGATAACAGCAAGTTCAATGTTCCTTCTCAGGTAAGCTTCGGTGCTAATGAGAAAACAAAGACTGTTACTGTTACTTCTAATTTGGAAAGCGGTTCTGATGAGAATGTAAATATCAGCGTGGCTGAAGGTCAGGCTTATCACTATGGCGCTAACACTATTACAATTAATGTAAAGACTCCAAAGAAGTATGTTGGTACATTCAGTTCTGCATTTGCTGGGGATTCATGGGAGCAGATCGTATATGAGCTTGGTAATGGCAAGTATATGTTGCCAGATCTCTATGATCAGGGACGTAATATTACTTTCATCATTGATTGGAAGACCAAGAAAATTACTGTTGCTGGTCAGGCTGCATGGACTCATCCGAATTATGGTGTAATTGGTGTTCAAGGTAGTGGAATCTATGATGATAAGAATAAGGTTGCTAAGATGACTTTGACCCACTTTGTTCCTAATGTAGGTTCTTTTGGTGACTTTGCAGAAGACTTCTACTTCCCAGAAGATTTTGAACCATCAAAATAATAAATATTAAGAGAGACCGACCGAATCAAACGGTCGATCTCTCTTTTTTTTGAATATAACGCTTATGAAAAGACTTGTACTCATTCTGATCTTGACTTTAAGTCTTGGTTCATTATTCGCTAAAGAAAGAACAAGCGAAGAAAAGCTAGCCATTGCTAGAAGTTATTTAATCAAAAATCACAGTTTCTCAAGAGTTAAAAACCAGAATAAGATTCTTGAGTTGAAAACTCTTGATGCATTGTCTGTCTTGGGATATAGTAATGGAGGTTTTGTTATTGTAAGTAACGATGATACGAATGCGCCTATTCTTGGATATTCTGACAAGAAAACAAACTTGGAATCTCCAGACATGATGTGGTATCTCAATGCAGCCAATCAGGCTCTCCAGTCACATACCGCTTCTTCATCAGCATTGGAAAGTAAAGAACCAATAGAGCCTCTACTTAAAACTTCATGGGGACAGGATACTCCATACAATAACTTGTGTCCTACAGAAAGGGAGAATGAAAAGGCTATATATCCAACGGGATGTGTGGCAACAGCGATGGCACAGGTAATGTATTACCATCAATATCCTGAAAAGGGAACTGGAAACATTACCTATTCTTTCCAAGACAGAATTTTGAGTGCAGACTTTAATAATACCTATTATCAATGGAATCTTATGACACCTACATATAAAAAGGGTGAATACTCTGATGAGTCTGCTTTGGCTGTAGCAACCTTGATGTATCAGTGTGGTGTTTCTATCAAGATGCAGTATAATACAGGTGGAAGTGGAGCGTATTCATATAATGCTGCTACTGCTTTGCGAAAGAACTTTGGGTATCATAAGAATTTGCAGATTCATTATAGAGACTATTATACCACTAAAGAATGGATAAACAAAGTATATGATGAATTAAAGACTGGTCGCCCTATCATCTATACGGGTGTGGATGAAAGTAATGGTGGACATTGTTTTGTATTGGATGGATTCGATCAAAATAACTTTGTTCATGTCAATTGGGGATGGGATGGCGTGAATGATGGCTATTATGATATTGCTTTGCTTAATCCTACAGGAAATAAATTTTCTACTGGACAGACTATGTTGTCGGGTGTGGATAAACCAAGTGCAGACATCAAACACCATTCTGAAATTGTCTCAGAAGACAACTTCAAGGTAACCAAATTGGGCTCTACTAAATTACTGATAAATGACGGAAAGTATGCAAATCTGTCAGATCAGGATTTCACGGGTTTATTAGGTGTTGTTCTTGAAGGAAACGGTAAGCAATATGTATTGTTATCACAAGAAAATAAGAATGTGCCGAATATGTATTATTTGACAAAAGCATCATCTAATATGTGTTTGTTGCCTAGTGATTTGGCAGATGGTTCTTACCGTATATATCCGGCTTCAAAAGATGATACAGATGATTATTGGGAGCCAGTTCATATTTCGGAAGGAAATAACAATAGTTATATTCTAGTAAAAAGCAATAATTCTATAGCTTTAACTGCAGTGACGGATGCAGATTGGCATGGAACTACCGGTCTTAATTCTTTGTCATATAGTGATGGTGCTTCTTCTCCTTATACCTATGTATATAATGCCGAAGGTCAGCTGGTATGTAAGATGAAGACCTCCGAGTTCCAGAAGAACAATATCCCTGGCACCGGCTTGTTTATCTTGAAGTGTGGAAACAAGACCATGAAGATTGTAAAGTAAGCAATCGGACATATATCTCTCATATATATAATAAGGTGTATCCTTCTTGCCCAACATACCGGGCAAGTGGGATACACCTTTTTCTTTTTATCTTCCTCACCCTCAAACATTTTCCAATAAATCCTTGCTTCTTTCAGAAGAAAAGCGTATCTTTGCAGAAGAAAAGCTGCACTCGGCAATTTGTAAGCAAGCTTACATTGTTCTCGCTGGCATAATCCGTGCAGCACTGAAGTTGAATCATTAAAATAAGGAGGTAGAATATGGATTTATTTGATAGCAAAAGACAAGAAAGATTAGAGGCTGTAAGAAAGGCTTCTACTGCCA
>ENA-UERK01001813-UERK01001813.1-human-gut-metagenome-genome-assembly--contig:-NODE-1813-length-14911-cov-3.643589_pt1 | contig 14911 bp, 9 predicted proteins | sample MGYA00242957_ERZ507957 | MGnify/ENA primary metagenome ERZ507957 (study PRJEB26167, sample SAMN06115538) | human gut metagenome | host: Homo sapiens | place: China:Heilongjiang | collected 2015-11-06... | reverse complement strand
GATGGTCGATCCGGCGTTCGAGAAGATGCCGGCCGAGACGGTCACGATACGGATGTGCTTGTACTCGCGGGTCTTTTCGATCAGCGAGGCGATCTTCGCGAAGCACTTTTCGCCGTTGGGCGAGCAGAAGTCGCCTTTCTGCGACAGTCCCTTGACCAGCGGGTCGATCGAGAAGGCCACGTGCGCCTCGGAGGCAGTGCCTTCCTTTTCGAGCTTGGCGATCACCAGTTCGGCGATGCTGCCCGTCTGCGCGCCGCAGAAGACCATTTCGATGGCCGGGATCGAGATTCCGGCGAGCAGCTGATCGAGTTCTTCGGCCGTGAAGCCCTCCTTCGCGATTGAGAAGCCCAATGAATCGACGCCCGAGTTGAGGAGTTTCAGCGCCTCGGCGTTGGCCTCCCTGGGACATTTTACCTCGACGGTCTGATGCACGCGCCAGCGATTGTGGCTGCGCGTACCTCTGACGTACGGGAACTCGCCTGCCTGCGAGCCCAGAAAACGGATGCCTTCGAGGTTTTCGGCGCGGTAGTAGGGGCGGACGTTGAATCCTTCTCCCGTACGCCACACCAGCTTGCGCTCGTAATCGGCTCCTTTCAGGTCGGCTGTAATCACCTCTTCCCACTTTTCGGTCGGGACCGGCGGGAACTCGGTGAACAGCTTTTCACGTTTGGTATTTGCCATGACTATTTAGAGATTAGTATGTGTGTAGTTTCGTTCTGTTTCAAAATTGCACGTAAAGTTACAAATTAATTACCGAATTGTAACAAGAAATTGTTACGAAAATAACAGTGCGGCGGAATTTTTCCGGATTTCGCCGCCCGCCGCATTTCCGGACGGCCCGGCGCGGATGCTGTCTTCGGTGTGGTTGAATGGTTGAAAAATGGTCTTTATTTCTGCTTGCTTTGGAAAAAAACGAAAAAATGTATTTTGGGGATTTTTCGTGAAAAATGAGGCTGTTTTTCGAAAAATGACTGAAATTTTCGGGTGTGTGGGGCGAAAAACGGTTGTTTTTTCGGGAAAATGATGAAAAAAACGGCTGTTTTTTGAAAAAACGGTGATTTTGTAAAAACAACGTAACGGAATAATTCGTACATTTGTAGCCGGAACGAAAGATGTACCGCAGCGGGGGAGCGGCCCCGGGTTAGTTAGGTCGGCAGGTCCTGCCGGGAGGCAGTTGTCCGGTTGAATTTCAGGTTAGGTTTTAGTTTGCAATTATCGGGTCCTTCCCCGCGCGGTTTTTTCTACGAACACTAAACCCTTAATCAGTCAGGTATATGTCATCATTACTCAGATTCAAGATGGTCGATGCGGCCATAAATCACACGGCCGTCGAGGTGAAAGTTCCCGAGGGACGCCCGTCGGACTACTTCGGAAAGAAGGTATTTGGACGTGCGGCTATGCGGAAGTATCTCGACAAGCGCACCTATGCGGCCCTGCTCGACACGATGGAAAAACGCACGCCGCTCACGCGTGAAGTTGCCGACAGCATCGCGGCGGGTATGCGCCAGTGGGCGCTGGAGCACGGTGCGGACCACTATACCCACTGGTTTCAACCCCTGACGGGCGGTACGGCCGAGAAACACGACGCCTTTGCCGAGCCGGACGGTCAGGGCGGCGTGCTGGAGGAGTTCTCCGGCAAGCTGCTCGTGCAGCAGGAGCCCGACGCCTCGTCGTTCCCCAACGGCGGCATCCGCAATACGTTCGAGGCCCGCGGCTACTCGGCCTGGGACCCCACGTCGCCCGCCTTCATCGTCGACACGACGCTCTGTATCCCTACCGTCTTCATCGCCTACACGGGCGAGGCGCTCGACTACAAAGTGCCCCTGCTGCGCTCGCTGACGGCCATCGACAAGGCCGCCACGGAGGTGTGCCGCTATTTCGACAAGAATGTCGAGAAGGTCTTTTCTTACCTGGGCTGGGAGCAGGAATATTTCCTCGTGGACGAGAGCCTTTGGGCCGTGCGTCCCGACCTGATGCTCACGGGGCGTACGCTCATGGGACACGAGTCGGCCAAGAACCAGCAGTTGGAAGACCACTATTTCGGGGCGATTCCGACGCGTGTGATGGCCTTTATGAAGGACCTCGAATACGAGTGCCTGAAGTTGGGAATTCCGGTCAAGACGCGCCACAACGAGGTGGCTCCCAATCAGTTCGAGCTGGCTCCGGTTTACGAGGAGGCCAACCTGGCCAACGACCACAACCAGCTGCTGATGACCATTATGGACAAGATCGCCCGCCGTCACCAGTTCCGCGTGCTGCTGCACGAAAAACCCTTCAAGGGGATCAACGGATCGGGCAAGCACAACAACTGGTCGCTGGGAACCGATACGGGCGTGAACCTGCTCGGTCCGGGCAAGACCGCTTCGGAGAACCTCCAGTTCATCACTTTCCTGGTGAACGCCATTTCGGCGGTTTACAAGCACAACGGCCTGCTGAAGGCGTCGATTATGAGCGCGACGAACGCTCACCGGCTGGGCGCCAACGAGGCGCCTCCCGCCATCATTTCGACCTTCCTCGGAACGCAGGTGTCGGCCGTGCTGGACAAGCTGGCCGCATCGAAGGGCGACGACGCCATCCGTTTCGACGCCAAGAACGTCTTCAAGATGAGCGGCATCTCGCACATCCCCACGCTGATGCTCGACAACACCGACCGCAACCGCACCTCGCCCTTCGCCTTCACGGGCAACCGCTTCGAGTTCCGCGCCGTGGGTTCGTCGGACAACTGCGCCGAGGCGATGATCGTGCTCAACTCGGCGATGGCATACGAACTGACCGAGTTCAAGAAGGCCGTGGACGCCAAGATCGAGGCCGGGGCCAAGAAGGAGAGGGCCATTTACGAGGTGCTCAAGCAGATGATCAAGGCCTGCAAGGCCATCCGGTTCGACGGCAACGGCTATTCGGACGAGTGGAAGGCCGAGGCGAAGCGGCGCGGTCTGGACTGCGAGACGTCGACGCCGCTGATCTTCGACCGCTACCTGGACAGGGAGAGCCTGAAGATGTTCGGCGATATGGGAGTTTTCACCAAGGTCGAACTCGAAGCCCGCACCGAGGTGAAGTGGGAGACCTATACCAAGAAAATCCAGATCGAAGGCCGCGTGCTGGGCGACCTGGCGATGAACCACATCGTGCCGATCGCTTCGAAATACGAGGCGCAGTTGCTCGACAAGGTCTATAAGATGCATCAGATCGGAGGGCTGAACGCCTCGTCGGACATTCTGCTTATCAAGAAGATTCAGGACCATACGGCCTCGATCCAGAAACTCACCGGCGAGATGATCGACGCCCGCAAGGTTGCCAACCGGATCGAGGACCCGCGTGAAAAGGCCATTGCCTACCACGATACCGTGGCTGTCTGCTTCGACGAGATCCGCCGCCATATCGACAAGCTGGAAGAGATCGTCGACGATCAGATCTGGCCGCTGCCGAAGTATCGCGAACTGTTGTTCCTGCGCTGATCGGGCTGATTACGGCATAGAAAAACCGGGAACATTCCTTTCGGAGTGTTCCCGGTTCTGGTTTCATATCTTGCGGAAATTATTCGTCGTCGCGCTACATGTGTTCCACGTAAATGGCGTGCTGCATCGCCTCGCGCTTCGCGATCGAAGGCTTGGTGAAGTACTGGCGGCGGCGAAGCTCCTTCAGGACGCCCGTACGCTCGTATTTACGTTTGAACTTTTTCAGGGCGCGCTCGATGTTTTCGCCCTCTTTTACCGGCATGATAATCATAATATTCTTTGTTTTTTGTTGTTTTGAATCTGTTTGTTCGTTCTGAAAACTGCGGGGTGCGCATCCTCGATGCATCTTCCCCAAAAACGGTCGTTTTATTCGTCGGCAGGTCCGCTGTCCGACCCGAATTGCAGATAAGGAGCCAGCCGTGCTGCCTCCTCGCGGGTCAATATGTTCTGTTCCACCAATTCTCCAGCGGTACTCCAACCTCCTTTCAACTGTCTTGCTTTCAGCAATTTTCGTAATGCCTGCGGTGCTATGTAGGGGTGTTTCCCCAGCACTTTCGGACTTGCAAAGTTAATATCAATTTTCCGAATTTTGCAACTATCGCAGTAAATTTGTTTCAAAATTTTCTCATAATTGCGTTCCGTGACTCCCGGAACCTCTGCGAGTTGCTCCGCGCGGACGAATCCGCCGAGCCGTTCGCGGTAGTGCATGATCGCCACGACGGTCCTGGGACCGATGCCCACAACCGAGCGCAGCGTCGCCGAATCGGCCGTGTTCAGCTCCACGGGCTGTTCGATCGGCCGCGCCTTCCGTTCCGGGAAGATGACGTAGGGTTCCAGCGCCGCGGCCACCGAGTCGCTCACGACGTAGCATTCGCGCAGGTCCTCCATGTCGTAGATGCCGCTCAAATCCCGCCAGCGGATGAACGCCTCGGCCTGACGCTTCGACAAGGCCCCGATGGCGCGCAGGTAGCGGGCGCTCACGGTGTCGATGCGGAACGGCCCGGGTGCGAGCGGTTCGGGGAGAATGCGCCCCGTGCGGTATTTTTCGGGTGCGATGGCGTATTTGCGGCCGATGCGCACCCAGGGTTCGAGCCGCCGGTAGAGCGAGTCGCTGATGCCGTAGCAGAGCGTCAGGTCCTCGGGTATGCGGAACACTTTGCCCGCGGCGCGGTATTTCAGCAGGCTCACCGCTTCGTGCTTCGTAAGCCCGAGTCGCCGCAGGTCGTCGAGCGAGGCCGTGTTGGGGTCGAAATGCGACATCACGACGCTGTCCGCGGGCAACGCCTCCTCCATCTCGGCCTCGGCGCGGCGGGCCGCTTCGGGGTCGGCTGCCGGGCGTACGAGCATCAGGGCTATGATCAGCAGCCCGGCCAACGGCAGGAATACCGCAATGGCGCGTATTTCGCGGTCGGAAAAAAGTTTAGCCATTGTTCTGTTTATGCGGTCATATGCTTTATCGTTTCAACTGCCGGGAGCATGCGTCGTCTCCCTTCCGGAGGGAGGCCGGGGCGGGGCCATGCTTGTAGATGGCTCCGCAGGCGGCAATGACGGCGGTCGAAAGCGATTTGTACGTCGAAGTGTGTATTCGTTTTGTCTATTTTCCGATCTCCTCCAATGCCCGCTTCACCGAACCCCAGCGCAGCAGCAGTTTGCGGGCCTCGGTTTCGTCAAGCCCCGACGCTTCGGCGACCATCCGCGTTCCGCGGGCCACGAGCTTGTCGTTGGTCAGCTGCATGTTGACCATGCGGTTGCCCTCGACACGCCCCAGGCGGATCATCACGGCTGTCGATAACATGTTGAGCATCAATTTCTGGGCCGTTCCGGCCTTCATGCGCGTCGATCCGGTCACGAACTCCGGTCCTACGACCGCTTCGAGCGCATACTCCGCTTCGGCAGCTACGGGCGACGCGGGGTTGCAGGTGATCGAGCCGGTCAGCAGTCCGTGGCGCCGCGCCGCGCGCAGTCCGCCGATCACGTAGGGCGTCGTTCCCGATGCCGCGATGCCGATCAGCACATCGCCGGCCGTGGGGTGGTAGGGCGCCATGTCGCGCCAGGCCCCTTCGGTGTCGTCTTCGGCGTGCTCCACGGCCCGCCGCAAAGCGCCGTCGCCTCCGGCGATCAGCCCGATCACCCGGTCGAACGGCACGCCGTAGGTCGGGGGCAGCTCCGAGGCGTCGGTGACCCCCAGCCGGCCGCTCGTCCCGGCGCCGATGTAAAACATCCGGCCTCCGCGCTGCATGCGCTCGACGATGCGTTCGACGAGTAGCTCCATGACGGGGATGGTCCGCCGCACGGCTTCGTGCACACGGGCGTCCTCGCGGTTGATGCCCGTCAGGATGTCGTGCACCGACATCCGTTGCAGGTCGTCGTAGGCCGAATCCTGTTCGGTGATTCTATCTTCCATAGTGGTATTTCAAAAGCCCTTCGGCGGGCGATTCTACGATGGTTTCCACGCGGCGGCCCTCCGCTTCCAGCGCCTCGCGCAGCAACGCCTCGAAGTGGGCCGCCACGCCGCCCAGCAGCGATACGGGGAGTTCCGCCGGATAACGGCTCAGGTTGCGGGACGCAAAGTCGCGGAACGACCGGAGTACCAGCTCCCGGATCTCCGGGCGGTCGATATGCGCGCGTATGAAAGGTGCGAACGAGGCCAGAAAGCGGTTGGCGTAAGGCTCGCGGTAGACGCGGCGGATGATCTCCTCGTAATTCAACCCGTGCGCCGCGAGAAACTCCTCTTTCAGCGGAATGTGCCCCTTGAAGATGCCGTTCACCAGGTTGCGCCCCAGCACGGCCCCGCTGCCCTCGTCGCCCAGCACATAGCCCAGCGGGGGGACGTTTTTCAGGATTTCGCCGTCGCGGCACAGGCAGGAGTTCGATCCCGTGCCGAGGATGCAGGCGATGCCCTCCCCGCGGCCCCAGAGCGCCCGCGCCGCGCCCAGCAGGTCCGATTCGACCGTAATGTCCGTCGTTCCGAAGTGCGCTTCCAACTCCCGGCGCAGCTTCTCGCTCGCCTCCGGGAAGGTCTCGCCGCACCCCGCGCCGTAGAATCTCACGCTCGTCACGCCGTCGCATGGCGGCAGTTCCGCGAGGGCTTCGCGTATCTGTTCGGCCGAGTGCTGCACGGCGTTGATCCCCTGCGTGCGCACGTTTGTCGTCCGTGCGCCGTCGCTGGCGATCCACGTGCATTTGGTCGATCCGCTGTCGGCTATAAGTACCATAATTCAAAGATACGGATTAATCTTCAAATTCCGAAAAAAAGCCATAACTAAATTTTTTAGTTTAAAAACTATGTAAAATAGTTGCATGTGAATTTTTTTTAGTTACCTTTGTTCCCGGGTGCATGAAAAAGGACCGATGAAGCGATGGGCGGCTGTTCCGGAGGGAGCATTGCCGGCCGGGCGTGTCCGGGAAGTCGTGGGACGAATCCGGCGTCGGTCGGACGCCTTCGGCAGGATCGTCGGCCGCGAGGGCGCTGTTCGCCGCATCGGGACCGGACCGGGCGTTTTGCTGCGCCGCCGTATGCTGGAATGCCTCCGTTTCAACTGAAAACGATACCTGATAAAGCTTGTTTGAGTGAAATATGAAAGAGAATCCTGAAAAACTGACACGCAGGGAAGAGGAGCTGATGCGCTGCTTCTGGGAGCACGGTCCGCTGTTCGTACGCGAACTGGTGGCCCTTTCGCCCGATCCCAAACCCCATTTCAACACCCTTTCGACGATGGTCCGCGCGCTCGAAGCCAAAGGCTATGTCGCCCACAACTCCTTCGGCAGCACCTACCAATACTATCCGGTGGTGAGCGAGGAGGAGTTTTCGCGCTCGACGCTCGGCAGCGTGATCAGCCGCTATTTCGAGAATTCCTACCTCGGGGCGGTCTCGGCGCTGGTCGAGGAGGAGAAGATCTCGCTCGGCGAACTGCGCAGCCTGATCGACCGCATCGAACATCAAAACCGATAGCGCCATGTACGGCCTGATGAGTTACAGCCTGTCTTCTACCTCTTTTTCAAATTGCTGTTGAGCCGTGAGACCTTCCACCGCTTCAACCGGATCGTGGTTCTGGGGGCGATGTTCCTCTCGTTCGTGCTGCCGCTGTGCGTGATCACGGTTTACCGCGAAATCCCCGTCCTGCCGGAAATCCCGGACGGGGAGGCTGTTGCGACGGCCTTCGCCGAACCGCTTTCCGAACCTTTTCCGTGGGAGATGCTCGCCGGGGCGGCATTCCTGCTCGGGGCGGCCGCCACGCTGCTGTGGACGCTTTGTTCGCTCATCGGAGTCCTGCGTCTGATCCGCGGCGGACGTCGCGAACGGCTGGAGGACGGGGCTGTGCTGGTGCGCACGGAACGGCCCGTGACGCCTTTCAGCTGGGGACGCTATATCGTGATGTCCGAGAGGGACCTGGCTGAAAACGGCGGGGCGATTCTGCTTCACGAACGGGCGCACCTGCGGCTGCGCCATTCGCTCGACCTGATCGTGACCGACGTTGCGGGCTGCCTGCAATGGTTCAACCCCGCGATGTGGCTGCTGCGCCGCGAACTGCGGGCCATCCACGAATATGAAGCCGACGAGGCGGTGCTCGACAGCGGCGTCGACGCCCGGAGTTACCAGATGTTGTTAATAAAGAAAGCTGCCGGCGGGAGGTGGTACTCGATTGCCAACAGCTTTAATCACAGTAAACTTAAAAACCGTATTACCATGATGTTGCGTAAAAAATCGTCGCGGTGGGCCGGGGCCAGGGCGCTCCTGCTCCTGCCGCTCACGGCCGTCGCCCTGGGGGCGTTCGCCGAAACCGCTTATGTCTTTCCGGAAGACAAAGGTAAAAAAGAAACCAGTACGATTTACATTCGGGGGTCGAAATCTTTTTCCGATGGGCAACAACCGCTGATTCTGGTCGACGGCCGGGAGGTGAAGTCGATGGACAGCCTCGCTGCCGACCGGATCGAGGCGATCACCGTGCTCAAGGATTCCGTTTCGATGGCTGTGTACGGCGAAAAGGCCGCCGACGGCGTGATTCTTGTAACGCTCAAAAAGACCGGAGAACCGGGCGATGGGGCGCAGGTCCCGGGACTGAAAGGCAAAGTCGTGACGGTCACCCGGGCGGACAGCGCCGGGACGAACGAGTCGACAACCGTGCGGGTGATCGGTCACGGTACGAGGCCGAAAGACGGAACGGTTGTGGTGAATACGGCCGGAATCGCGAAATCGTATCGGTTCAAGGTCGAGAACGGCTCGTCGGTCGAGTCGAATCCTGTATTTATCGTCGACGGCGTACAAGTGTCTGAAATCGAATCGCTCGACCCGGATCAGATTGAAAGCATGTCGGTGATCAAAGGCACGAATCTCCCCGGGGAGTTTGCCGACAAGGGGTATGAGGGCGTGATAACGATTACGACCAAACAGGCGGCTGCCGCGCAAAGAGCCGCCGCGAAGTCGGCCCGGGAGGGTATCGAAGCCGGGAGAGCCGGGATCGAAGCCGCCCGCGAAGGTTTTAAGCTGGTACGGAAGTATATGAGTTCCGATGACTGGAAGCAGGCCCAGAAAGCGCTCGACAAGGCCCAGAAGGAGCTTGAAGCGGCCCGCAAGGAGACTTCGGCACAGCTTTCCGAAGCGCAGAAAGCGGTGGGAACGTCGCTTAAACTTTCGGCGGACGCCGGGCATGCCGATAAGGTGACCATTCAGGGCACTCCGGAGAGTTCGGTGTCGGTTTATAAGGGACAGGTTACGCTGAAAGGCGGATTTCCCGACGGCATGCTGATCCGTATCAACGGCAGGGAGGCCTCGAAAGAGGATGTTGAACGGCTGGAATCCGGGAAGATCAAGCGCATGGAGGTCTACAAGGGCGACGAGGCCGTGAAGCGTTACGGCGAGAAGGGGCGCAACGGCGTGGTCGAGATCCGCGCCCGCAGGTAAAGGCTTAAAGGAAAAACCATAAGCAGATAAAAAGTTCACGAAGGCGGGGGATTCCACGGAATCCTCCGCTTTTTTGTGCGTGCCTATTTGAATTCGACGATCTCGGGCCGCGTCGGTCGGTAGCGGTACTGCTCCATGCGTGTCGGGTTCGAAAGGCGGAAATATTCGCTCTCGACCAGTCCGCGTTTGCCGAAGGCCACGCCCAGCCGGATCTGGATCGTGTTGAACACCAGCCGTTCGTTTCGCAGCCGCACGCCCAGTCCGAACGAGGTGAAGAAGTCGTTTTTGAAGATATTGGGCGAATAGCCGATCAGCCCGAAGTCGGCGAACCCGAAGACGGCGATGCGGAATCCCAGCGGCTGGTAGGGGGTGAATACCACCGTCTCGGTGTTGAGGATCATGCGGTTGGTTCCGATGATGTACTCCTTGAGGGCTTGCAGGCCGTCGGTGCGCGTGAAGCGGATGCTCTCGTCGCTGCCCGTCGCACGGTTCCAGCCCTGCGTGTAGTTGAAGGCGAGGAACTGGCGGATGCGGCTGCGCTTGAACAGGAAAAGGTTGGAGAACCACCGCAGGTCGACATCTACGGCGCTGCGCTGCCACATGCCGTTTTCGAGGTCTATGTAGCTTCCGAGCGTGAAGCCGCCCATGATGTAGCCCAGTCTGCGGAATCCACCCGTTTCGTAGCTCGCGCCGAGGTAGAGGGCGTCGTTGAATTCGCCCCACGAATAGCCCGTCGTCACTTCGGCCTTGTAGCCCGTCGCGAGATACTCGCGCGTACCGAATCCGTAGATCATGTTGGCCGTGTAGAATTTTTCGCGGTAGAGACCCCCGCCGACCAGCAGGGCGTCCTGGTCGTGCAGCGCGGGGTTGTAGTCCGGGGCCACGAGGGGCCTGCGGCTCACGCGCCGGTAGTTGTAGCGTCCCGAGAGATAAACGCTCGATTTGATTCCGCGCAGGTAGTGCGAGTAGCCGCCCCAGACGTCGAGGTTGCGCTCCTTCACCAGCAGCGACGTGTCCTGTTCGATCATGTAGCGCTTGGCTTTGATGTCGCTGTATGTAAGGCCTATCTCGTAGTCCGTGGGTTTGAGGAACTCTTTGCGCAGCCCCATGTTGAGCGTCGAGTTGTAGAAGTCGCGCCCTCCGCCGATCTCGGCGGTGTAGAAGGTCCCGAGCAGGTTGGGGATTTCGTATTCGACCATGTTGCCGCCGTAGGAGAAGTCCTTGCGGCTGAAGTTGGTCATAAATTTGAGTTTGTTGCCCGATCCGAAGATGTTGGCGTCGGAAAGCCCCACCATCGTCCGGCCCTCGGAATGCCATCCTCCGTCGACGGAGATGGTCCAGCTGTCGCGCGTGGTGATTAGGAGGTTCACGCGTGTCGAGTCCACCGCGTCGGGGAGCACCGTGACGTCGATGTCCGAGATGTAGTCGCGCGAGCGGATCAGTTGCTTGTTGCGCACGATGAGCTGCGGGTCGAGCTTGTCGCCCGAGCGGAACAGCAGGTCGCGCCGGACGACGCGGTCGCGGGTGAGCATGTGGGTTTTGTTGGCCATGCGTTCGAGCCGGTTGCCGCCGGGGTCGAAAACCTGCTGGCGTTCGATGGTGATGTCGCCGATGGTTTTCCCGGCGTAGGGTTCCAGCAGGCGGCTCTCGTCGGTGACGCGGCCGCTCATCGTGGTGTCGAGCACGGGTTTTACGAAGAGCATCCGGTAAAGCATGCGCGGCACGGCGCGCCGGCTGGTTTTCGACTGGATGCTGTCGTAGAGGCGCTGGTTGCGCGCCGATGCATCGGGATTCGTCACGCGGGCACTGTCGGGCGTGAACCGGTCGGGGGCGTGCGTGCCGGGTCCTGCGGCACGGACCGAGAGGACCGTTGCCGCCCCAATCAGGATCAGGGAAAATATGCAGAACCGGGCGAACATTGTGTCAAAGATAACGGATTTTTTCGGCAAAAAGTGCGACACAGGGGCCTAAATTGAGGATTCGATACCCATATCCCGATTATTCCGTCTCGGCGGCGGGTGCAGCTCCCCGCATGGCTTATAATCGGTGTTTTCCATCCCTCTCTTTTCTTTGCCGCGACGCCCTCCCCCGGAGAAGACGAAAAAGACGGCCCGAAGGTCGTCTTTTTCCATTTTCCGTTCAGCGTGGAATGGGGGTCATCCCTTCCCCGCCTTATCTGCGGCCCTCTTTGGCCTCGATGCATTCCGTGGCGTGGGGCACTTTCATCAGCCGCTCCTTGGGAATGAGCTTTCCGGTCGTTTTGCAGATGCCGTACGTCTTGTTCTCGATGCGTACGAGCGCCATTTCGAGGTTGCGGATAAATTTCATCTGATGGGCAGCCAAACGACCGCTTTCCTCTTTGGAAAGAGTTGCGGCGCCCTCCTCCAGCACCTTGAACGTCGGCGATGTGTCTTCCGTATCGTTGTCGGCGGTATGGGTGATCGTGGCGCGCAGCAGCTCGTAGTCCGCACGCGCGTTCCCAAGCTTTTTCAGGATAAGCTGCCGGAACTCTTCGAGTTCGGCGTCGCTGTATCTGGTTCTTTCGTCTGCCATAATAATCTCCTCTCTTTTAAGGTTTACTGTAAAATTAAGCAATAATTCCGATATTACCAAATTTTACCGGAATATATCAAGGGGCTATATCCGCGTCACGGCGATGCGCAGCGGTTCGTCGTCCACGTCGGTTTCGACGACTGTTTCGCCTGCCGGTTCCGCTGCCGGACGGACCTCCACGGCGAGGGTCTGCGAAGCGATGTAACCGGCGAATCGGGCGATTGCGTCGGCCACCAGGGGCTTCTGTTCGATCTCTGCGCGGATCTTGTCCGTGACCTCGAATCCGGAGTCCTTGCGGATATTCTGGATGCGGTTTATCAACTCGCGTGCCACACCTTCGGCTTTCAGCTCCTCGGTGACGGTAATGTCGAGCGCCACGGTGAGTTTTCCCTCCGAGGCGACGAGCCATCCGGGCATGTCTTCCGAGGTGATCTCGAAGTCGGCGGGCGTCACGGTGATCCGCTCCGCTCCGAGGTCGAGCACCGTTTCCGGCGCGGCCTCCACCTCGGCGATACGTTCCTGCGAGAACTCCGCGACGAGGGCGGCGATCTGCTTCATCCACTTGCCGTAACGCGGCCCGAGGGTCTTGAAGTTGGGCTTGATGCGTTTGGTAATCAGCCCCGTGGTCTTTTCGATCAGCTCGATCTCCTTCACGTTGACCTCGTTCATAATGAGGTTCTTCACGGCCGAAATATGCTCCGCCGTCGCGGGGTCGAGCACCGGGATCAGGATTTTGGTCAGCGGCTGGCGCACCTTGATCGACACCTTGCGGCGCAGGGCCAGCACCATCGACGAGACCTTCTGCGCCAGCGACATCATCTCTTCGAGGCGGGCGTCGATCAGCCGTTCGTCGGCCGTCGGGAACGCCGCGAGATGCACCGATTCGTCCTTGTGGCGGCCGCTCACGGCGTTGAGGTCCGTGAAGATGCGGTCGGAGATGAACGGCGCGAACGGCGCTGCGAGCATCGTGACGGTCTCAAGACAGGTGTACAGCGTCTGATAGGCCGCCAGTTTGTCCTCCGACATGCCGCCTCCCCAGAACCGCTTGCGGTTGAGGCGCACGTACCAGTTCGAGAGGTTTTCGCCCACGAACTCCTGAATGGCGCGGGCCGCCGGAGTGGGGTCGTAGTCTTCGAGAGATTCGGTAACGTTCTTCACCAGCGTATTCAGGAGCGAGATGATCCAGCGGTCGATTTCGGGACGCTTCTCCATCGGAACCTCCTCTTCACGGCCCGTGAAGCCGTCCACGTTGGCGTAGAGGGCGAAGAACGAGTAGGTGTTGTAGAGCGTTCCGAAGAATTTGCGGCGCACTTCGTCGACGCCGTCCCTGTCGAACTTGAGGTTGTCCCACGGCTGCGAGTTGGAGATCATGTACCAGCGCGTCGCGTCGGCTCCGTAGGTGTCGAGCACCTCGAACGGATCGACGGCGTTGCCCAGGCGTTTCGACATCTTGTTGCCGTTCTTGTCCAGCACCAGACCGTTCGAAATGATATTCTTGAAAGCCACCGAGTCGAAGAGCATCGAGGCGATGGCGTGCAGCGTGAAGAACCAGCCGCGCGTCTGGTCGACGCCCTCGGCGATGAAGTCGGCGGGGTAGACCTGGCCGAAGCCCTCCTTGTTCTCGAACGGGTAGTGCACCTGCGCATAGGGCATGGCGCCCGAGTCGAACCACACGTCGATCAGGTCCGATTCGCGCCTCATCGGCTCGCCCTTCGACGAGACCAGCACGATCGAATCGACATAGGGGCGGTGCAGGTCGATGTTCTCGGTCGAGTAGTTCTCCTTCGACATGTCGCCGACCCTGAAATTCCTGTACGGGTTTTCCTGCATGACGCCCGCCGCTATCGAACGCTCTATTTCGGCCATCAGCTCTTCGACCGAACCGATGCACTTCACCTCGGAGTAGTCCTCCGTGGCCCATACGGGCAGCGGGGTTCCCCAGAAGCGCGAACGCGAGAGGTTCCAGTCCACCAGTCCTTCGAGCCACTTGCCGAAGCGGCCCGTTCCGGTCGATTCGGGTTTCCAGCGGATCGTTTTGTTCAGTTCGATCATCCGCTCGCGCAGCGTCGTGGTGCGGATGAACCACGAGTCGAGCGGGTAGTAGAGCACGGGTTTGTCCGTGCGCCAGCAGTGGGGGTAGGAGTGGGTGTGCTTCTCGATCTTGAAGGCCTTGTTTTCGGCTTTCAGCATCACCGCGATGTCGATGTCCAGCGTCGGGTCGGTCTCGCTCAGCCGCTCGTCGTAGGCGTTCTTCACGTAGCGGCCCGCATACTCCCCGTATTTCGCGGCGTCGACGTGCGTCTTCACGAACTCCGGGTCGAGGTCTTCGATCAAAAAGAATTTGCCCTGCCTGTCGACCATCGGCTGGTTCTTGCCCGCGCGGTCGACCATGAAGAGCGGCGGGATGCCGGCGGCCTTGGCCACGCGGTCGTCGTCGGCGCCGAACGTCGGGGCGATGTGCACGATGCCCGTACCGTCCGAGGTGGTCACGTAGTCGCCGACGATCACGCGGAAGGCGTCGCCTTCCGGCTTCACCCACGGGATCAGCTGCTCGTAGCGGATGCCTTCCAGCTCGGGACCTTTCCAGCTCCCCTCCATGATCTCGTATGTGCCTTCCATCTTCTTGGTGAAGTAGGAACCCAGTAGCTCTTTGGCCAGAATGACCGTCTGCGGCCGGTCGGTGTAGGGGTTGCGGCACTTGACCTTCACGTATTCGATCGCAGGGCCTACGGCCAGCGCCGTGTTCGAAGGCAGCGTCCACGGCGTGGTGGTCCAGGCCAGGAAATAGAGTTCACCTTCGATTCCTTCGAAGAGTTTCTCGCTCTTCGCGTCGCGGATCACGCGGAACTGCGACGTGCAGGTCGTGTCCTTCACGTCGCGGTAGCAGCCGGGCTGGTTCAGTTCGTGGGTCGAGAGACCCGTTCCGGCGGCGGGCGAGTAGGGCTGGATGGTGTAGCCCTTGTAGAGCAGTCCCATGTCGAAGAGCTGCTTCAGGAGCCAC
>ENA-UERK01001811-UERK01001811.1-human-gut-metagenome-genome-assembly--contig:-NODE-1811-length-14924-cov-9.894928_pt1 | contig 14924 bp, 10 predicted proteins | sample MGYA00242957_ERZ507957 | MGnify/ENA primary metagenome ERZ507957 (study PRJEB26167, sample SAMN06115538) | human gut metagenome | host: Homo sapiens | place: China:Heilongjiang | collected 2015-11-06... | reverse complement strand
TATGACCGCAAGAACATGGTGGCGATGGCCAATGTCACCTTTGAAATTTTCCGTGACAGCGTTTCTCTCGGCAAATTTAAGACGGACGAGTTTGGCGAAATTCTCCTGACGGACGCTGCCCCCGGCACCTACCGTGCTGTGGAGGTGGATACTGGCAGTGACGGACATATCCTTGACACCACGCCGCAGGAGGTGGAGCTGTCCGCTGGTGATGGCATCAAGGAGCTGCTGTTCTTCAACGATGTAAAGCCCGGTATGCGGCTCATCAAGGTAGACAGCACCGACCCCAGCAAGGCAATTCCCAACGCAGTTTTTGAAATTAAGTCCGTGGCTGGTGATTACGGCCTCAAGGAATTTACCACCGACCAGAACGGCGAAATTGACCTTTCCAAGCTGCCCACCGGCGCGTATGTGGTGACGGAGAAAGCCTGCGAGGGCTACATCATCGACCAAGCCCAGCGCATCATTCAGTTGGATGCCAACGAGGACGCGCAGTTCGTGTTCACCAATACCATCAAGCCTTCGTTGCAGATCATCAAGACCAGCTCGGACGGGAGCCGCCTGAAAAATGTGTCTTTCCGTATCGCCAAGATCGAGGACGGAACGCACTACCTTGACCGCACCACCAATGAACAGGGCGAGATTCTGATTGCCGATTTGGAGCCCGGCGTGTACTCCGTCAAGGAAACCGCCACGGATTCCTCGCATATCCTCGACCTGCGGGAGTATCACATGGAGCTGTTCGCAGGCCGAACCAGCACCCTGACCATTGAAAACCAGAAGCGCCCCAACCTGACCGTCTACAAGCATGACGCCGATACCGGTGAGCCGATTGCGAACACCGTGTTTGAAGTCCGCGCCGCAGACGGCCACAGCGTCGATCAGATCAAGACGGACAGCGAGGGTAAGGCGGAGCTGAGGAACCTGCTCCCCGGCGTGTACGAAATCTCGGAAAAGTCCGTGCCGTCCCCGTATCTGCTGGACGCGCCCTCTCAGCTTGCCACCCTCTACCCTAACCGAGATCACACCGTTTATTTTGAAAACCATCAGAAGCCCACGCTGACCGTTAAAAAGGTGGACAGCGTGACGGGAGATCCCTTGCAGGGTGCGAAATTCCATGTTACCTACGCCAGCAACAACACGAGCAGCGGCGAGATCAACGACCTTGGCACTTTCTATACCGATGAAAGCGGCCAGTTTCAGTTGACCGGCCTGCGGGACGGCTGGTACAAGGTGACGGAGCTGGAGCCGCCCACGGGGTACGCCATCAAGGAGGCCACGCAGGAGGTCTACATCAAGTCCGGCACTTCCAAGACACTGACCTTTGAAAATATTCCCCTCTCTGCGCTGGTGGTGTGGAAGTACGACAGTGTCACCGGCGAAGCAGTCAACAACGCCGTATTTCAAGTGAAATACCTCGGCGGCACCTCCGGCACGGGCGGTACGGTCATCGGCACCTACAAGACTTCTGCCAACGGCAGCTTCACCGTTACCGGCCTGAAGGAAGGTACTTACATTGTAGAGGAACTTGCCAGTGACAGCGGCCATGTGATCGACACCGCGCCCCAGACCGCCTATATCAGCGGCAAGCAGCAGGGTGTGGTGCAGCTCTACTTCGGGAACAGCCCCAAGGGCAGCCTGCTCGTCAAGAAGATCGACAGCGCAACCCATAAGCCCCTTTCCGATGTTGAGTTTATGGTGACGACTGCGGACGGCAGCGTGGTGGGCGACGCCAACGGCAAATATGTGACAGACAGCGCAGGCAGCTTTACCGTCAGCGGCATCAATCCCGGCACGACGCTGGTGGTGAAGGAAACCCGCGCAAGGGACGGCTATCTGCTGGACGACGCCCCGCAGACCGCAACCATTAAGGCTGGCCAGACTGTTACGCTGGAGTTCCGCAACGCGCCACAGGGAAATCTCATCATCAATAAGCTGGATTCCGTGACAAAGAAACCGCTGGAGGGTGTTCGTTTCAAGATCACCTATGCCGACGGTAGCTTTGTGGACAATGGCGTGCTATCCAGCAAGGGCATCTATTTTACTGACCGCAGCGGGCAGATCATCCTAAGCGGCATTACCGGCACGGTCATCGTAACCGAGGAGGAAACGATCAAGGGATACCGCATCGACGATGCGTTCCGAAGCCAGACCATCGAAGTCCGCACAAATGACACCCAGCAGCTATGGTTTTATAACACGCCCGTTTCCGGCATCCTGATCCATAAAATTTCCAGCGTAGACGGAAAGGAAATCCCCGGTGTGACCTTCCTGCTCTATGACAGCACCAATACACCGGTTGCACAGGCCACCAGCGATGACCACGGCTACGCTTGGTTTGAGGACTTGCCCGCTGGACGCTACTTCCTGCGCGAGATGGAAAACGAGGGCTATGTGCGGGATACGCAGAAAAAGACCGTCTATGTGAAGCCCAGCGAGACTACTGAGGTCGAATGGGAGAATACCCCCATCACCGGACAGATCCAAATCACAAAGCGTTCTGCGGACTACAACTCCACCAATGGCCTGCCTGCCGGGACACTGCTGGAGGGCGCGGTGTTCGAGATCACCGATAAGGCCGGGAATGTAGTCGATACCATTCGTTCCAACAGCCGCGGACTGGCCATCTCCAAGCAGCTGCCGCTGTCCCGCTATTTCGTCCGCGAGGTGAAAGCGCCGGAGCATTACGGCATCAGTGAAAAGGAACTGACGGTGTATCTGGAATATGAGGGCCAGATCGCCCGCCTTGAAGTGGAGGACAAGAGCCTGTCCACCGGCGTGTCCATCACCAAGACCGGCCCCAAGGAGATCATGGCAAATCAGCCGGTACGCTTTGCGTTCTCGCAGATCGCCAATACCTCCAATGTCAGCCTGAGCAATTTCTATTGGCGCGATACCCTCCCCGCGCAGGTGCGGCTGGAGAAGGTCGTGACCGGCACTTACAACTTCCCCGGCACTTATAAGATCGTCTATCGCGTCAACGGCGGCGATTATCGCACTCTGGCCGATAACCTTTCGACTGGAAAGAACTACACGCTGGCTGCATCCTCTGTGGCGCTGGGGCTGGCCGCCAATGAGCGCGTGACGGAGGTTATGTTCGTATTCGGACAAGCTCCGGCAGGCTTTGCCCAGGTGGAAAGCCCCTATCTCTACTGTAAGGCCGTGGCCGGACTTCCGGCTGGCTCCTTTGTCAATGTGGCGGATGTCGGCGGAACTTATAACGGAACATGGGTGCAGGCAGTCAGCCGTTGGGTCATTTCGGTCTATGGAAAACCGACTGTTCCCAAGCTACCCCGCACCGGGTATTGATGCTGTCGAAATGTGTCTCAAATTGAGCCGCATTATTGGGGCCGCTCCGAAAAGGGAGCGGCCCTTCGCTGTGCAAGGAGGCGCACATGAGACGGAATCAGAATGACAGTCCGCTGCTGTGGCTTCTGCCTGTCCCTGTGGTGCTTTGGCTGGCAGCACTGCTGGCAACGGAGTACAAAGCAGGAATGACGGTGTTTACACTGATGGGACGGTTTTCATGGTTGATGGAGCATCCGCTGTCTGTCCGGTGGACGCCGTATACGCTCAAGTTTATGCTGGGCGCACTGATCGCCTATGGCTTTGCCGTGGCGCTCTGCTGCTCTACCCGCGAAAACCGCAGACCGGGAGAAGAACACGGCTCTGCCAAGTGGGGCAGTGCCAAGCAGCTCAATGCAAAGTACCGCGACAAAGACCCGCGCAACAACACCATCTTGACACAGAATGTCCGCATGAGCCTGAACGGGAAAATGCACCGGCGCAACCTGCTGCAAATCGTGATCGGCGGCTCCGGCGCAGGTAAGACCCGCTTTTTCGTGAAGCCAAATCTGATGGAGGCAAATTGCAGCTTTCTTGTGACTGACCCAAAAGGCGAAACGCTCCGGGCGGTAGCCCCGCTGCTGCTCCAGAAAGGCTATGTCATCAAGGTATTCGACCTGATCGACCCGGCCCGGTCGGACAGCTTCAATGCCTTTGCCTACATCAAGGACGATAAGGATGTGATGAAACTGGTCAACAACTTCATAAAAAACACCACGCCTAAAGGCGCACAGCAGAACGATCCGTTTTGGGAGCGTTCCGAGATCGCGTTGGATACGGCTCTCATTTTGTACTTGATCCACGAAGCACCGCCGGAGGAGCAGAATTTTGAAATGCTCATCTACATGATTGAAAACGGCGGTGCAAAGGAGGACGATGACGATTATCAGTCTCCCTTAGACCTGCTGTTTGAGGCGCTGGAGGAGGATGACCCCAGCCATATCGCCGTGCGGGAATATAAGATCTACAAGCAGGCTGCGGGCAAGACCGCGAAGAGCATCCTGATCTCCGCGGCGGTGCGGCTGTCCGCGTTCATCCTGCCGGAGATACAGAACATCACAGCAAAAGACGATATGGAATTGGACAAGATGGGCGAGCGCAAGCAGGCCGTGTTTGCCATCATCCCGGACAACGACAGCACCTTCAACTACATCGTGGGTATGCTCTACACCTGCGCCTTTCAGAGCCTTTACTATCAGGCGGACAAGGTGCATCAGGGGGCGCTGCCCGTTCCCGTGCGGATGATGATGGACGAGTTTTGCAATGTCTCTCTCCCGGATGACTTCGGCAAGCTGCAAGCTACCATGCGAAGCCGCAACATCATGTCTACCATTGTTCTGCAAAATATCTCCGCGCTAAAAGCACTGTTCAAGGATGACTGGGAAGGACTGATTGGCAACGCGGATACGCTGCTGTATTTGGGCGGAAATGAAGTCAGCACCTTCAAGTACATCTCGGAGCTGTTGGGAAAGGAAACGCTGGATACCCGGACGCGCAGTGTATCGAAGGGGCGCAATGGCTCCGGCAGTGTGAACTATCAGCGGACCGGGCGTGAACTGATGACGCCCGATGAAGTGCGGGCGCTGGACAATGACCGCTGCATCCTGTTCATCCGCGGCGAGCTGCCGGTGATGGACAGAAAATATGACATTCTGAAGCACCCCGATCTGAAGCTGACAGAGGATGGCGGAGCCGCGCCGTATGTCCACTGTCCCGGTCTGGATTACGCATTGGAGGACTTCCCGCTGTCCACGGAACGCTGGGAGTCCATTGAGATCATTGAATAACATGAGGAGGAACAACCATGAAAAAGAAACGCATTTCGCTTGAGACTGACCGCCGGACGATCCGGGTAGGCCGCCGATATGGGGCGCTTGTCCTGACGGTGCTGGCCTGCGCAGCACTGACCTGTCCCGCGTTGGCCGCTGATGATCCGCTGACCATCGTGGGAAATCTGTCTGACTTCGTGTTTTCCATCATCAAGGCTTTGGGCGTTATCATTCTCGGCTGGGGCATCGTGCAGGTGGGCATGAGCATCCAGTCTCACGATGCCAGCCAGAGGACGCAGGGCTTTCTGTGCCTCTTTGGTGGCCTGATGATCGCCTTCGCCAAGGAGATTTTGACTGCCATCGGCGCAGTGTAACGGAAAAGGGGCAGGCCGTGGAGCCTGCCCCTCTTACTTCTTTGGAGAATTGAGGTGATAGAAATTGAATAACTGGATCGTTGGCACGCTGCAATCGGCTTTCGATACATGGAATGAAAAGCTGACGGAGATCTGGAGCCTTGTCACCACCACGCCGCAGGCATTCCGGGGCGGGGAGATCTGGAATACCATCGTCAGCATCAACGACGGCCTGAAAGCCTTTGGCTACGGTCTGCTGGTGCTGTTCTTTGCCATGAGCGTGTTCCGCTCTGCCGCCAGCTTTCGTGATTTGCAGCGTCCAGAGTTTGCCCTGCGGCATTTCATCCGCTTTCTGCTGGCCAAAGTTGCCGTAGGCAGTGCCATGGAACTGATGACCTCTGTGTTCGCTGTCTGCGGCGGCGTGGTGCAGACCATCATGGGCAGTATCGGCGGCATGAGCGCCGCCAGTGTGACGCTGCCGCAGGAGATTATTGACGCCATTGAGGAAGTGGGCTTCTTACAATCCATTCCGCTGTGGCTCGTCACATTTTTTGGCAGCCTGCTCATTACGGCGCTGTCCTTTATTCTGATTATGACGGTCTACGGGCGCTTCTTCCGCCTGTATATGTTCACGGCACTGGCTCCGCTGCCGCTGGCATCCTTCGCGGGCGAAGATACAAGTTTTATGGGGAAAGCCTTTCTGAAAAGCTACATCGGCGTCTGCATGGAGGGTGCTGTCGTGGTGCTGGCCTGTCTGATTTTTTCGGCATTTGCCTCCAGCGGCGCACCCATAGCAGACACCTCTCTGCCCGTTGTTACGATGAGCTGGCAATATGTAGCGCAGACCATATTCAATATGCTGGTGCTGGTGGGCCTTGTGAAAGGCGCGGAGCGCATCGCAAAGGAGATGTTCGGATTATAAGACAAGAAAAAGCGGGCCGCAGCCCGCTTTTTTCATTTCTCATATTCCGCGATGGGGACACCGTTTTTCACCTGAAAGCCGGAGATGGTACGCCCCTCCACAGCTGCGCGGTGTAGCTCATCCAAGATTAGCCGTTCGGCCAATCGAGCCTTCTGCGTCTCCTGCAACCATTCTACCAGCGGACGCAGCCAGCAGGACAGCGCAAGCAGGCCGAACAGAGACAGCACCCCATAGAACACAAATGGGTGTGCTGCCGCCCATTGCGGATACACGCGCCCGACACAGAGCCAGATCAAGACGGGCAGCAGTTGCAGGCGCAGGAGCAGTGTGAAGATGAGCCGGACGGAAAAAATCAGCAGCGCGATGGCGGCGAACCCAAGAAGTACCTGAGATAAGATCGTCATAGGAAAACCCTCCTTTATTTGGTACTTCTATTATCTCATGCCCCAAAAATCGTGTCAAAAAATCGAAAAATAATTATTTTCAGAGAAATGCGGCTCAATTTGAGACACATTTCGACAGGAGGCTATATCCATGGAGATCAAGATACCAAAAGAAGTCCGCCAACACAGCGAGACGATTTTCTTTGGCCTGTCCACCCGGCAGTTCATCTGTGCGGTGCTGGCTGTTGCGGCGGCCATTGGCACCTATTTTCTGACGAAAGGGACGCTCGGCAGGGAGACGGCCAGCTGGGTGTGCATCCTCGCAGCTGCGCCGTTGGCGGCTGCCGGGTTCTTCCGATACAACGGGTTGACCCTTGAGCAGTTTGCGTGGGCATTCATCAAGTCGCAGGTCTTGTGTGCAAGGCCGCGGGTGTTCCGCTCTGAAAATCTGTACTGCAAAGTAATGAACAGAAAGGAGAGAGGCATTTATGATTAAGACACTCCTTGCCGCAGACCGCAGTGAGCGGGAACACTTCCGCATCCCCCGCAGCGTCCAGCAGTCCATCCCCATTCAGAAGATCTATCGGGACGGCATCTGGCAGGTGGGCGGCGGTAAATACAGCCGCACATGGCGGTTTGCGGACATCAACTACGCGCTGGCCTCCCATGAGGATCAGCGGGATATGTTCTCTGCTTACTGCGGTGTGCTGAACAGTCTGCCCACAGACGCCACTACGAAGATCACCATCAACAACCGGCGGCTGAATGGCGCGGACTTTCAGCGCAGTATTCTGATGCGGGAGCGTGGGAATGATTTGGATCGCTACCGCAGAGAGTACAACCGGGTCGTGACCGACAAGGCATCCGAGAGCAATGACCTGATCCAGGATAAGTACATCACCGTGTCCGTTGCACGGAAGAGCATCGAGGAGTCCCGCACCTTCTTCCATCGGGTCGATACCGACCTTGGTAAGAACTTCGGCAGGCTGGAGAGCGGTGCGCGTCCGCTGGATAATCAGGAGCGTCTGCGTATCTTTCACGATTTCTTCCGCCCCGGTGAGGAAGAACAGTTCCACTTTGACCTGAGCGATGCCATGCGGAAGGGACACGATTTCCGGGACTATATCTGCCCGGATGGACTGTGCTTCAAGGCAGACCATTTTGAGATGGGCAGTAAGGTGGGCCGCGTCCTGTTCCTGCGGGACTATGCCAGTTACATCAAGGATGAAATGATCGCCAAGCTCTCCGACTTCCCGCGCAACCTGATGCTGTCCATCGACATTTTGCCGATCCCCACGGATGAGGCCATCCGTGAGGTACAGAGCCGCATTCTCGGCATCGAATCGGATATTGCCCGGTGGCAGCAGCGGCAGAACAGCCGGAACAATTTTACCGCCAGCATCCCCTATGAACTGGAACAGCTGCGGGCGGAGACGAAGGAGTTTCTGGACGATCTGAGTACCCGCGACCAGCGCATGATATTCGCCAATGTCACCATCGTCCACATGGCAGACACGCTGGAGCAGCTGAACGCCGACACGGAAACGCTGCAAGCGATCGGGCTGGAGCAGGCTTGCCAGTTCTCCGTTCTCCGCTATCAGCAGGAGGACGGACTGAACACGGCCTTGCCCTATGGCCTGCGCCGCATCAGAACGACCCGCACCCTGACAACGGAATCCACCGCTGTTTTGATGCCGTTCCGCGTTCAGGAGATCCAGGATGCGGGCGGTATTTATTATGGCGTCAATGCGGTCAGCCGAAATCTGCTGATCTGCAACCGAAAGAAGCTGCTGAACCCGCATGGCTTCGTACTGGGTGTTTCCGGCAGCGGCAAGTCCTTCAGCATGAAAGAGGCCATCACCTTTATCGCTCTCTCCACCAACGATGACATTATTATGATCGACGCGGAACGGGAGTACGGAGAACTGACGCGGGCGCTGCAAGGCGCAGTGCTGGAAATTTCCCCGTCCAGTCCCCATCATATCAATCCGCTGGAGATCAACCGCGGCTACGGTGCCGGGGAAAACCCAGTGGCCATGAAGTCGGAACTGATGATGAGCATTTGCGAGCAGCAGATGGGCGTCGGACAGCTTGGGGCGTTCCATAAATCCATCATTGACCGCTGCACCGCCAATATCTATCACGACTTCATCAAAAACGGCGGCGAAGGGCGGCTGCCGACGCTCCCGGACTGGCGCAACGAGGTAAAGCGACAGCCGGAGCGTGAAGCGCAGGAGCTGGCCCTTGCGTCTGAGCTGTTCGTGGAGGGCAGTCTCAATATGTTTGCCCACGAAACCAATTTTGACATTGATAATCGTATCGTCTGCTTCGACCTCTATGAGATGGGCGAACAGCTCAAGCCCACCGCCCTGAATGTCGTGCTGGAGACGATTCAAAACCGTGTGGCGGCAAACCGCCTGGCCGGGAAATATACATGGGTCTTTGTGGATGAGGTGTATTTGTTCTTCAAATATCACTACTCCGCGCAGTTCTTGTATAAGTGCTGGAAGCGCTTTCGCAAGTATGCGGCAGCTATGACCGCCGCCACGCAGAATATCGAGGAATGCCTGCGCTCGGAAACGGCGCGCTTGATGCTGGCCAACAGTGAGTTTCTGATTCTGCTGAACCAAGCGGCCACCGACCGGGCTGAGCTTGCGAAGCTGCTGCATATTTCGGAAACGCAGATGAGCCATGTGACAAATGTGGAGGCAGGTCACGGCCTTATGCGGATCGGCAGTTCCATCATTCCCTTCATCAACGAATTTCCGCGGGACAGCGAACTGTACCGCCTGATGAGTACCACGCCTAATGAAAAGTTTTGAATAATGGAAAGAAATGCGAAGAACGGCTGAGTTTCAGCCGTTCTTACCCAAATATCTTTCGATAAAATTTTCTGTTTCGTTGTCATAGCGATTGTAGCCAGGATAACAGACTTTGGTCTTTCTGCCAACTTGTTTGGGATTCAGCTGGAAGATCGAGATTTGCTGTTTCCAATGCCTTGCGCTTCATTTCTGCATCCGCACGGGCGTAAACCTCGGTCGTTTCAATCTGCACATGTCCAAGAAAATCTCGAATGTAATGAAGATCAACATCTGCACGGAGCAGGTGCATTGCTTTGGAATGGCGGATAATATGCGGAGTAATCCCTTTTTTGCCCTCCATCCAAGAAACTTGAGCCATGTATTTATTTAGAATATAAGTGACTCCGGGTCGGGTCAGTCGCTTTCCTTGGTGGTTGACAAACACTGGATCATCTGGTTTCCGCGCAGCGTCCAAATGCCACATATTCAGATACTTTTGCAATATGGTTGCCGTCTGTGACATAAGCGGAACGACACGCACTTTTCTTCCTTTGCCATAGAGCCGGATCGTTGCTGGTGTTTCCAGACGAATATCTAACAAGGAGAGATCAATCAGTTCTTGAACTCTTGCACCAGAGTCATAGAGCAAACACAGCAGCGCCGTATCTCGTATCCCATATTTTTTCGTCTGGTCTGGAAGTGAAAGTAGCTCTCTCAACGCCTGTTCCGGCAGGTATTCCACAAACCTCTTTTCTGTTTCTTTCATCGGAATTGCAAGAATACGCTGGCAATGCAGCAGCATTTCTGGGTTTTGGAACTGCACATACCGAAAAAACGCATGGATCGCAGCTAACCGCACATTCCTCGTCGAAGCACTATTCCCGCGGTTTACTTCCAGCCAATCCAAAAAGCGAATAACCAAGTCGGCATCAATATCAACCAAGCAAATCCTGTCTATCTTTTTGTTCATCTCCTTCATAAATAATAAAAGCAGGCAAAAGGTGTCCCTGTATGATTTTATGGTATTGGAGCTAAGATTTCTTGTGCCTGCCAAGTGTTTTGTAAGGTAGCTGGAAATACAGATAGCGAAATCAGATGGATGTTTCATTTGAGTTGTCCTCCAACGGTATTAAATTGCCAAACAAAGCTTCGGATTGCTTCAGGATAGCTGGAAAACTTTCGGCGGAAAGGTGAATATACTGGCTGGTTGCCTGCACGGTTCTGTGCCCCATATATGTCATCAGCAGCGGGAGTACTGCATAAGGGTCTTCGCCATGCGCTGTCAGCTTTTGCAGACTGTGTACGCAAAATGTGTGTCTCAAGTCATGCAGCCGCGGCCCTTTTCCCTTGCCGCGGTATGGAATGCCAGCCCTGAAAAGAATGTCCCTAAATGTTGTGTCCATTGTTGCAAGACTGTATCTGGAACCATCCGGTGAGGGAAAAAAGTATTCATCTTTCCTGAGAAACCCCATCTGTTCACTGTACGCCATAAAGCGTGCCCTCAAATTGTCATCCAGCGGAATGAGGCGATCCAGACTTGTTTTTGTGTTTCGCAGGAGAAAGAAACCATCCTCGAAATGAACATCACCCACAGTTAGATTCAACGCCTCAGAAATGCGGAGTCCGCAAAAGCATAGGACACGGAACAACAAAGGATAGACGATATGGCGCTTCGGGCTGCACTTGTTGAACCGAAACCCATCAACGACTGCTAAGATTCGCGCAATCTCATCATAGGTAAAAATATAAGGAACAAAGTCATGCACTTTTCTTGGAATCAGTTCAGATGGAATTCGATATGCGGAAAAACCGTTGCGGTTCAAAAAATCCGCAAGGCGTTGCATGATATAGATGCGGTGTTCAATCGTTGCGGATTTTTGGTGCGCTTTCGGCGCTATCCATTCGAGCATAAGTTCTTTACTCAAGGAATTTTTGCAGTCTCTCCCCAGAAGAAAGGTATCGAAGCTCTTCAAATATGCTTCAATACTGTTGTATTTGAATCCGAATCGCTGTTTTTCTGCAACGAATGCAGACAGCAGCGGAGCAAGATCACTTTCGAAAACTGCTGTTTTAGGTGGTGACTGCATAATTTTCACCCTCCACTAAGGTGCAGCACCGCAGCTGCTCCGTATCTGCGCGTAAATATTGCATAGTGGTCTCCAGACTTTTGTGACCGAGAATCTCCGAAATAACCGGAAGCGGAATCTCTTTCCTTAGAAGTTCGTTGGCCAGACTGTGCCGAAGTGTGTGCATCCCGTGATTTTTCTCCGGCGTGACCTCAATGCCCGCCTTATACAGATACTTGTTAAACATACCGTAGAGGTGATTGTTGTCACTGAATTTTTGAAATGGCGGTTTATGTGTAATGAACACCAGCTTCAAATCAGATGCGGGACGCCCATTCTTCACATAGTCAATAATTGCCTGTCCGACATCTTCAAACAAAGGAAGAACCAATGGCTCATTTGTCTTGTACTGCGAGATCTGAATACAATTCTTTTCCCACTTTATATTGTCAAATTCCAATCGAATCACATCGCTGACCCTAATTCCAAGCCGGGCAACCAGCAGAATGATTGCGTAATCCCGTTTACCGACGGGACTGGCTAAATCAATGCAAGCCAGGATTTTATCAATATCTTCTCTGGTCCAAGTAGACGGAATGTGTTTCCGCTTCAGCAGTACGTTGGACTTTGGAATAAAAAGAGACAAGTCATCCTTTGTAAATTCATTTAGGTAGAGATACCGAAAGAAGACACGCAGATGGCAAAGCGTGGCGCGAAGATTTCTGACAAGATCCGGAATAGATGTAGATAAAAAAGATGAGATATGCTCTGGCGTCATATCTCTAAAAGAATCCACTCCTACGCTATGCAGATGGTTGGTGATGCGTTTTAGTGTACGTTCGTAATTGACAATAGTTTCTGGCTTGCTGTTCTGACTCCGCAGATGCGAGATGAAATCTTCTGTTATAGCTCGGAAAGACTCAACCCACGGCAAATCCTTGAACCACGGCGTATGATAGTTTCTGATTTTTCCATAACGGCGATATTCCAGCAAGTTGCGAAGCGCGGCTCTTACCTCATACTGCCGTTTGGAAACATTGATATTCCCACTCTGAATATCGTAGTTTTTCAGCAGAAACTCATCCATTGACGCTTCATCAATGTCGAGACTTCCATGGAAAAAGCAATACTCTTTCCAATAGCGTTGACGCAGCCCGATGGTGCTGTCAGTGTACCCCAAATCACGTAATGCATCTGAAATACCCCGAAGCTCTTTGTTGAAATTGTTTGTAATCATAGACACACTCTCCTTTCAAGGTGGTGTGTCTATTGTCGTTGAAAGGAGACATCCATGCAATTATTATCGCAAGTTTTTTCCATAAAAATGCTTTATAGACAGCTAATTACAATCACTCTTTCCATTTATAAAAACTTTTCATTAGGCTTTTTATGCAAAGCTTTGCATAACAAGCCGGGGGACAAATGAGGACTGTCGAAATTCGTCTCAAATTGAGCCACATCAAGGGGGTGAGCTGATTTGCCGGAGTTCAAGGAAAAGCCCAAAATGGGACTGCCGAAAAGCAAGCGTTCCGCCATGCTCGATCCCCGGCATCGGGCAGTGCTGCTGAAAGAGAAGTACCGTCAGCAGATGGAGCAGCGGCAGGATACCGGCGCGGAAAATGCCGAGACGCAGGCGGTCAGCCGCGTGGAATCCGCTGCGGAATGGGCAGCCGATGAGCTGCGGGAGCGTGTGCCGCAGGCACCGAAGAAAAAGCCGCCGGTCAAGGAAAGACCTTCGACCTATGATGAGGCCGGGCATGAAACGGAGTCACCGTCAGAGCGGCGGGAAAAGACGCCTGCGGAGCGTGCTGCTCAGAACGGCACCGGCACGGAGCAGGCAGTTGACCATCGTGTGCCAACAGAGAAACAGCAGCTTGAGGCCCGCCGTCAATTCGTGGTGGACAAGCAGGAAAAGAAGTGGAGGGCAGAGCGGCAGGCTCCGCCATCCGCCGCAGACCCGCTTGCGGTCTATGAAGCAGATTGGGAGCCTGTGTCCCCTCCGCGCTCAGAAGTGCAGAGCAAAAGTCCATTCAAAGAGCGCAGGCCGCGCTCTTTGCAGAGATATGGCGGCAAGAGCAAAACGGAAAAGCCGCCCAATGCGCCCAAGGTCAGACGCACCTTTTCCAAGGCGGCAAAGCCTGTACCGTCAGCCGTAAAACCTTCCCAGCAGGCGCTTCAGCAAAGGATAGTGCAGACGAAAAAAACTGCAAAGACGGCGTTTGAGGCGTTCAAGCGTACTGCCGTGATGGTACGCCGTGCGGCTGCCACGCTGATTTCTGCTGTGACCGGCTTGATCGGCGGCACAACGCTTTTGCTTGCGCTTGCGATCATCATTGTTATCGCAGCTGTGGCCAGCTCACCCTTCGGCCTGTTTTTCGCCGCGGAGCGCAATGCTCCCGATACCGTGTCGGTGGCAGAGGCTGTAACGCAAGTGAATATCGCCTATAATACAAAGCTGGAAGAATTGCAGGCCGGGAACTATGACAGCATCCAGATCCACGGACAGGCCCCGGACTGGCCGGAGGTGCTGGCCGTGTTTGCCGCAAAAACCGCAGGAGCAGACGATGGCGTGGATGTGGCCACACTTGACGCTGACCGGGTAAGCCGTCTGACTGCGGTGTTCTGGGACATGACCGAGATCACAACGGAAGTGAAAACGATAGAGCATTCTGGAAGTGGAGACGATGATGGCTGGACGGAGTACATTTTGCACATCACCATCACGCCAAAAACAGCGGATGATATGCGGACGGCCTATGCCTTCACCCGTTATCAAAACGATGCTCTGGACGAGCTGCTGGCTGACCGGGTGGCGCTGGCTTCACTGGCCTCCAGTCTGACGATCACCAATGCGGATGCGGCGGAAGTCCTTCAGAACCTCCCGGATGACCTCTCATCGGAGCGTCGCGCCGTGGTGCAGAACGCGCTGACGCTCTACGGCAAGGTCTCCTACTTTTGGGGCGGCAAGAGCCTTGTTCTCGGCTGGGACTCCCGCTGGGGACAGCTGCGGCAGGTCACGGCGGCGGGCAGCTCCACCACCGGCACCTACCGGCCCTACGGGTTGGACTGCTCTGGCTTTGTCGATTGGGCCTTTTACAATGCCACAGGCGGAAGCTATATCATCGGACATGGCGGCGGGGCCACCATGCAGCACAGCTATTGCACCGATATAAGCTGGCAGGATGCCCGGCCCGGTGACTTGGTATTTTACCCGGACAATTCTCATGTTGGCATCATCTGTGGACGAGACGAAACCGGAAATCTGCTGGTGATTCACTGCGCCAG
>ENA-UERK01001809-UERK01001809.1-human-gut-metagenome-genome-assembly--contig:-NODE-1809-length-14931-cov-7.773798_pt1 | contig 14931 bp, 13 predicted proteins | sample MGYA00242957_ERZ507957 | MGnify/ENA primary metagenome ERZ507957 (study PRJEB26167, sample SAMN06115538) | human gut metagenome | host: Homo sapiens | place: China:Heilongjiang | collected 2015-11-06... | reverse complement strand
GCCAGAGAATGGCTGATCCGAGCCGCGGCACAAGGCAATGAGTATGCACGATTTTTTCTCGACCGCTTTGACCAGTTCCGGGATCCGACTGTCATGCTGGCAGCAACCAAACTACTCCATCACATGAGCAGGATATTCCAAAGCAATTCCGTTCCACCAAGTAACCCGGCGGGGATCCGCATCGATTCCAAACGCCGCAGACGGCTTATGGAGAAACGTATGGCTATGGGTCACAAGGCGGATGACCATGAGGAGCAGACGCAGTATCAGCAGAGTATGTAAAAAAGGAGGTCTCCATGTCAAGCTATATTCATTTCACCGAAGAACAGAAACAGCGCGCCGCCGCAGTGGATCTGGAGGAGTTTCTGCGCTGCCGCGGTGAAAAGCTGCTTTCCTCCGGCAGAGAAAAACGCCTTGCCAGTGACCACAGCGTGACTGTCCGAGGCAACGAATGGTATGACCATGCGGAGGAGCGAGGCGGACATGCCGTCAGCTTTGTGCAGCGGTTCTACGGCCTTAGCTACCCGGACGCAGTGACAATGCTGCTGGGCGGTGAACTGGGAACAGCGTATCCCTCTGCCGGGGAACGCACAGAGGAACCTGTGAAACCATTTGCACTGCCGCCCGCCAACAAAGATATGCGCAGAGTGTTTGCGTATCTCATCAAACATCGCAGCATCGCAAGAGATGTGGTGGCGCACTTTGCCAAGGCTGGGCTTCTGTATGAGGATGCCGAATATCACAACGCCGTGTTTGTCGGCATGGATACGGAGGGTGTCCCTCGCCACGCCCACAAGCGCAGCGCCAACAGCTACGGAAAAGCCTTCCGCCTGAATGTGGAGAGCAGCGACCCACGATACAGCTTCCATTATGTCGGCACAGACAGAAGCCTGTATGTGTTTGAAGCGCCCATCGATATGCTGTCCTTCATCACCCTTTATCCGGAGAACTGGCAGCGGCACAGCTATGTAGCCTGTTGCGGCACATCCATTCAGCCGGTATTGCAGATGTTGGAACAAGTGCCGCAGCTCGACACCGTCCTGCTCTGCCTCGATAACGATGAAGCTGGTCATCAGGCCAGCCGCCGGATGCAGAATCAGTTAGAGGTGCGCTATTCCGTGGAGCGCCTAATCCCGGAAAACAAAGACTGGAATGACGATCTGACCCTGAACAGCGAAAACACTCAGGGCCTTGCTATGAATGAAATGAGGTGAAATGTTGAACGCAAGTATTTGGATCCTGATCGCAGCGGGAGCAGCAATGTTCCTTGTCATTGGTGGGCTGTCCATGATGTCTCATCACTATACCCTTGGCAATATCAAATCCCGCACTGTGGGCGATGGGCAGCACGGCACAGCCCGATGGGCCACCGACAAGGAAATCAGGCAGACCTATGCCCATGTGCCCTTCAAGGTCAGAGAGTGGCGCAAAGGACAGAATCTCCCCACGGAGCAGGGATTGATCCTCGGTTGCAAGGGGCAACCGCAGGAGCTCACCGCACTGGTGGACAGCGATGACATCCACTGCCTTATGATCGGCGCCAGCGGTATTGGCAAGACCGCATTTTTCCTGTATCCCAATCTGGAATACGCCTGCGCCTCCGGCATGAGCTGGCTGGCGCTGGACAGCAAGGGTGATCTGGCCCGCAATTACGGCACGATTGCGAAAAACTGCTACGGTTATAATGTGTCCGTCATTGACCTGCGAAATCCGACCCGTTCAGACGGCAACAACCTGCTGACACTGGTCAACCGCTACATGGATATCGCAAGAAAAGATCCCAAGAACCTTGCGGCTCGAGCCAAGGCGGAGAAGTACGCCAAGATTCTTGCCAAAACCATTGTCAACCCCGATGGCGATGACAGCAATCGCGGACAGAACGCCTTTTTCTATGATGCGGCGGAGGGACTGCTCACCTCGGTCATTCTGATGCTGGCGGAGTTTCTTCCACCGGATGAGGCGCATCCCCAGGAACGCCGGCATATCGTTTCCGTTTTCAAGTTGGTGCAGGATCTGCTGGAACCCAGCAAGGTAAAGGGCAAGAGTCACTTCCAACTCCTGATGAGCAAGCTGCCGCCTGACCACAAGGCCAGATGGTTTGCGGGTGCAGCACTCAACAGTGCGGAGCAGGCCATGGCCTCTGTCATGTCCACAGTGCTTTCTCGCCTCAATGCATTTCTGGACTCGGAGTTGGAGCAGGTGCTTTGCTTCGACAGCGCCATTGACGCGGAGAAATTTGCCTCTGAAAAGTCTGCCATCTTTCTCATTCTTCCGGAGGAGGACACCACCAAAAACTTCATGGCGGGCTTGATGATTCAAAATCTGAGCCGTGAACTGTTTGCTGTGGCGGATGAAAACGGAGGGAAGCTGCAAAACCGCGTGGTACTGTATTGCGATGAATTTGGCACCATGCCGCCCTTCGATGTCCTTCCGCTGTTCTCCGCAGGCCGTTCCCGCCGCCTGACGCTGGTGCCGATCATTCAGTCCTTGGCACAGCTTGAAAAGAACTACGGAAAAGAAGGAAGCGAAATAATTCAGGACAACTGCCAGGACACCATCTTCGGTGGCTTCGCACCAAACAGTCAAACGGCGGAGGTGCTGTCCAAGGCACTCGGAAACCGCACAGTTCTGTCTGGATCTGTGAGCCGGGGAAAGAACGATCCCAGCCAAAGCCTGCAGATGATGGAGCGTCCACTACTGACGCCAGATGAGCTGAAGTCTATTCCCAAGGGGAATTTTATCGTCCAAAAGACAGGACAGCATCCCATGCGTACCCGCCTGCGGCTTTTTCTTGAATGGGGTATCACCTTCGAGGAGCCTTATATCGTGCCGGAGCGGGCAGATCGTGCGGTCGCCTATGCCAACCGTGAAGATCTGGAGCGTAACCTTCCACAGTCAAATAAGGCGGAGAATGCGGATATGCGTGGAGCCTATGCCGTTTCCGGACGCGGCGGCATTGCCCATGAGCCTGCTGTAGATAAGCCCCGGCGCAGGGGCGGAAAGCAAATGAAAACTTATGGTGAGGAGGATCTATGAGTTACTTCGGAACAATTTATGCCGACACCGAACTGCCCTCCAGAGCGAGGGTAGTTTATATGTATCTGCGTGACCGCGCAGACAGCGAGGGCAAATGCTGGCCGGGAATCAAGACGATTGCGTCCGACATGCGATTATCCCGCTCCACAGTTAAACGGGCATTGATAGATCTGGAGCAGCACGGCTACCTGCAAAAGATCCCGCGCTATCGTGACAACGGTAGCAGTACATCCAACCTGTATTCCGTACAGTAAGGCCGCAGAAAAGCGCAGTCCTCCGCCAAGGGAGGACTGCGCCTATTTGCTGGACCCAGGGGAGGTTCATGATGGACCTCCCAGAAGGACTCACTCTATCGGAGATTTAATACAGAGAAAGAACAGTAGTAGAGTTACTTCTCAGAATCCGTAAGATCGTTGATTTGCTCAGAAAAAAGTGATGTGTTGAGAAGATCGGATGGTGTGATCATTAATGCGTCTGCAAGGTTGAATAGTGTCTCCAAGGAAAAGCTTCTGATCATGTTAGGCGCTTCAATGGCGCTTAGATGAGAGCGGCTCATATTAGCCTTCTCTGCCAGTTGATCCTGAGACATACCACGTAATTTGCGCAGAGTTGAAATTGCAATACCAAGCTGGATAAAACGGTCTCTGTTCTTAAAGCTAACGCCTTCCTTGCTCATAAAAATGCCGCCCCTTTCTGGATAAAATTATAGCTTGCCCGGCATTTTTTATCCGCTCTATAAAAAGAGCCATTGACTTATTTATAGAGCATTGTATAATTAAAAAGAGCAGAACAGCGATTTATAAAGCGAGACGAGATAGCGATTGAAGGCGTTATTGAATCACCGCACTGGAAAAACAAAAGGAGATTTCCGCGATGCGAAAATCTCCTAAGTCACAACAAATTACCGTGTTATTTTCGTGGAGTTTGCCACTCTGCTACAAAAGCAAAGAAAAAGCCCCGCACAGCAAGGCTTTTTCCGATTCGATATCATCTGATAACACTGATTCTTGACTGCGCAGAGATTACATCCCTGCAGCATTCAGCTTTTGCATATTGTCCCTTTTCAATTCCAGCGAAGAATGCACGTATCGGTCCAGCGTGATTGTGACAGAGGCATGGCCCAGGATTTCGGACAGCGATTTGATCTCAAAGCCGACCTCAACGGCACGTGTCGCAAATGTGTGGCGAAGTGTATGAAAATGCACCCCCTCCAGGCCACATGCCTGCGTGTACTTTTCCAATCGATACTGCAATACCCGTGGCTCCATGAATGCGTCCGTTCCGGTCAAAACATATGCGGCTGAACTTTGCGGCTTCATGTGCCTGCAAAGCCCAGCCGCGTATTCCGTCATAGGGATCGTTCGCACGGAGGTATCGCTTTTGGGTGGACCGATTACGATTCTCGTTCGAGCATTCTGTGATGCGCCGGTGTCACGCAGCCGTTGCAGCGTCTCTACAATTTTGATTGCTTTATCTCTTGTAGAAACGTATTCCCAACGCAACGCACAGAGTTCACCGATTCGGATGCCTGTACACAACGCCAGCAAGATACCAAATCTGCATGGATCCAAATCCTTTTGTAGGTAGGAAATGAAGCGCGCCTGTTCCTCTCTGGACAAAACGCGCATTTCCTTTTTTCCTATCTTCGGATAGTTGATCTCCACGGTAGGAAAGACTCCCTTGCACTTTGAAGCAGTGAACTTTAATATCCCGTGCAGCACGACCAGAATATCATGTACGGTCTTTGGTGCCAGCTCATCTTCAAACTGCAATTCTCTGATGAAATCGTCCATCAGTTCCGTAGTAAATCCCAAAGGGCAGCAATCACCAAGCTTGGGAATGATGTGCTTTTCAACTACTGTGCTATACTTGATATATGTTGATTCTTTCACCTTGCTTTTCTTTGCGTGAAGCCACCCCATACAATAGGCGGAAAACAGATTTGGAGTCCTGGATGTTGGCAAGGGATTTCCGCTTGCTAACGCCGCTTTGCACTTTTCTGCTTTCTCTTTGGCCTCACGGTATGTTTTTCCATAGCAGTATCCATACTTGATTTTTCCAGATAGCTCGCGCCCTTTGCTATAGCGAGCTTCCCAGCGACCATCCCGCCGTCTGAAGATATTCTCACCCTTTGCCATTTCGTAATTCCTCCTTGTGCAGTGATCATATTGGGTGTGGATCTTATTTTAAATCCATCCAGACTGCCGGTTTGACTGCGCTAAACTTTCAAATCAAGGTATTTCTTCGACAAATATTGCCGTGCGCTGATAAAATCACACTTTTTTCTTCCATTTCGCCGCTGAGGCAATTGCATTTCAATGTGCAATATGCTATAATACGGAAGAAAAAATAGGGTTTAGCTTTCCCGTGGAGTGGCAAACTCCATGAAATTTCCGATTGTGGATTAGCAAATCATTCGCAGTAATAAAAATGATTTGCTTTTTTCTTGGACACAACATAGTGGGCACTCACTCAGTAATAACATCATGTACCATAAATGAGGTAATCGAATGAAGAGGGAACGGAATGCAAAGCAAGCTTTTATTGAGGGGACAGTTCGTGTTGTGGCCAGGGATGGATTAGACAAAACGACAACGAAAGCAATCGCAACAGAAGCTGGCCTGAGCGAAGCATATATCTATCGCTGCTTTGAGAGCAAAGAGGCGCTGCTGTGTGCCGCCTTCCACATGGAAGATGTCGCTTTCGCATATTTTCTCAAGCAAAACCTCGTGGGTATGCATATACAGAATGCTCCATGGAAGGACAGAGCGTTTCAACTGTGGTCAGCAAGCTGGAGGTTCATTCTTGGAAGGAAGGACGACTGCCTCTTTTACCTTCGATACTACTATTCTGTATTCTGCGAATTGCCGCACTTATGCATACGAGGAGCATCTCCAATGTTTTCAGGAGCTATTTGCAGCGGTGGAACAAACTTTCAAACCGGAAGCCAATGTCAACATGCTACTTCATCAGGTTTTTGACACGATGCTGTCTTTTGCCGCAAGAGTGCTTGGCGGTGAAATGCCGGATGATGATGCGACCACACAGTGGGCATTCGAACAGATATACAGCTTTGTTGTACCTAACGTTCGTGAAGAGCTTTTGATCCCATCTGGCTCAACACCGGTCTGACGGTGCAGCTACTTAGAGATTAAGAGTGTAGGGATGTGGGATATATGGCGTCAACAGCGACCGGTTGTTTGGCAGAGAAAAGCTCTGCCGATGTGATCATTCAGATAGCAAAGCCTGTACTGCGGCAGAAGAAGCTGTTTCTGGTAACGAAGCGTGTTTTTGACATAGTATGCTCTTTTTTGGGCCTGCTGATTTTGGCAATCCCGATGATGATCATTGCACTGATTATCACCATAGACTCGCCAGGCGCTCCGATTTTTAAGCAGGAGCGGCTCGGCATCAATGGGAAGCCGTTTATGATCTATAAATTCAGATCCATGCGCCTTGATGCGGAGGAAAACGGCCCCCAGTGGGCGGATGAACAGGATCCAAGATGCACGCACTTTGGCCAAATCGTTCGGCGCACGCGGCGGGACGCGCTTCCCCAGCTCTATAACATCCTGCGCGGCGACATGAGCTTCGTCGGCCCGCGGCCGGAGCGTGCTTATTTCTACCGAGAATTTGAGAAATATATTCCAGGCTTCTCCAACCGCCTGATAGTCACGCCGGGGCTGACCGGGTATGCACAGGTAAACGGCGGATACTCACTGAAGCCGGAAGAAAAGATCATCTACGATATGGAATACATTGAACGCCAATCCATTGCCCTTGACCTTAGATGCCTCTTAAAGACTGTACATATCGTTTTCTCTCATGAGGGTGCCAGGTGATATTTGCGCGTTAGGGTTCTTAAACCGGAATTAGAAACAAGTAAGAGAGAGCGTGAAAAAAATGAAACGTGACATCCTTTTCCTCTGCCAGTTTTTCTATCCAGAATATAACTCCTCCGCAACACTCCCTTTTGATACTGCCAGATATTTGGCGCAGAGTGGATACTCCGTTGGTGCCTTGTGCGGCTACCCACGGGAATATAACGCCAGCGGTAAGGTTCCAGTTAGAGAAACGAAGAATGGCGTTTCAATTCGTCGGCTTCACTATATGCAGCTCAGCCGACACAGTAAACTCGGAAGACTGATTAACTATTTTTCTTTTACACTCTCGGTCTTGCTCCATATTTTCGAAATTAAGGACTACCAAGCGGTCATTGTCTATTCGAATCCACCGGTGCTTCCCATCGCTGCAATTTTGGCCAATAGACTCTTTAAAACGAAAATTATTTTCGTGTCCTACGATGTTTATCCGGAAGTCGCTTATGCCTCGGGTAGTCTGAGAGAAGGCAGCACCGTTTCAAGCGTGATGCAGCGAATCAATAGAAGCCTCTTCCAACGCGCTGAATCCGTCGTTGCATTGACCGATGAGATGCGGGAATACCTTCTTGATCATCGACCTGAGCTTTCCGCAGACCGCATTGTCACCATCTCCAATTGGGCGCATGAAGCAACAGCTGGCAGCAAGTCCGTAGCACGGGCTGAACTGGGATATACAGATGAGGACTTTATCGTTGCCTACTTTGGCAATATCGGTATCTGTCAGGATGAAACAGCCTTGATTCAGGCGATGGATCAATTGGCAGATTACAAGAATATCAAATTTTTAATTGCCGGGCACGGAAACAAAATGCCATCAGTCCGACAGGCGGCAGAACGGCTTCCCAATGTCAGAATCTGCGATTTTCTCACCGGAACTGCTTTTGAGCATGCGGTCGCTGCCAGTTCCTGTGGCATTGTCAGTCTCGAACAGGGGCTGACCGGTATGTGCGCCCCCAGTAAATATTATAGCTATCTGCAGGGCGGTTTGCCAATTCTGGCTGTTGCGGAACAGAACTCCTACTTATCAAAGGAAGCCTTGCATTCTGAAATCGGACTATGCTCAGATGTGGGAAATGGTGCGCAGCTCGCCCAGAATATCTTGCAATTGTATCGTAACCCGGAACTGTGCAAAAGAATGTCAGACAATGCAGTGAGACTATACACGGAAAGGTATGCAAAGGGCATCGGCTTGAACAAGTATGTCGCCTTGCTCAAGAACGTATTACGCACGGCCAACTAAGGAATTGCTTTTCATGAAATACATATTCATTAACTCTGTCTATGGATTTGGAAGTACAGGCAGAATTATCGCAGATAAATGTGAACAGCTCAAAAACGAGGGCCATGAATGTGCTGCCGCATATGGAAGAACATGTGCAGATAACGGCGCGACACAATTGATTCGAATCGGCACGAAGCCGGATTATCTGTTTCACGCAGGAATTACGCGCTTATTCGATTTGAATGGATACGGCTCCAGAGCGGCAACACAGCGATTGCTTTCGCAAATCGAGCATTTTCAGCCAGATGTGATTTGGCTGCACAACCTGCATGGCTACTATTTAAATATTGAACTGCTCTTCAAATGGTTGAAGGAGCATTCTCAAATCAAAATCCTTTGGACGCTTCACGATTGCTGGGCATTTACCGGACACTGTGCTCATTTCAGCGCCGCCAAATGTGACCGCTGGAAATCCGGCTGCGGAGATTGTCCACAGCTGAAGGCATATCCCAAAACATATGGGGCGGATCACACGCAGAGGAACTACCGGCAGAAACAGGCGTGCTTTACTGGCCTTGCGAACTTGACGATCATTGTTCCATCGGAGTGGTTGGCCCGGACAGTGAAGCAAAGCTTCTTAAAAGAGTACCCTGTTGAAGTAGTACACAATCAGATCGATAAAAGCCTGTTCAAGCCAACACCGAGTGATTTCCGAGAACAATACGGATTGGACGGGAAAACAGTTATTTTGGGTGTAGCCAGCGTTTGGGATAAGGAGAAAGGACTGCTCGATTTTTGCCGGCTGCGGGAAAAGCTGGACAGCCGGTTTGCAATCGTCTTGGTAGGCGTGACGGATAAGCAAAAAAGCAGGCTCTTGCCGGGCATCCTGGCCCTGCCCCGTACAGCCAGTCCCAGAGAGTTGGCCGAAATCTACAGTGCGGCAGACGTGTTCGTCAATCCTACGCATCAGGATACATACCCAACGGTGAACTTGGAAGCCAGAGCCTGCGGGACGCCAGTCATCACCTATGATGTCGGTGGCAGCCCTGAGAGTGCAGGCGGAAAGTACATTGTAAAAGAAAATGATATTGACGGGTTGGCAGAGCAAATTTACAAACTGACGGAGCGAGAAGCGGTGGAGCTATCTGTATGATTATTTTGGGACCATTGTTCCCAGAGAAACGGGAACAGGAAATTATATCCGCATCAAAACGAGGCGTCTCCAATGCAGCGAATAACTTTCAATGGAATCTGATTAAGGGAATCCATGCGAATACAGATGAACCACTGATTGTTATCAATGCCCTGCCAGTTGGAACATGGCCTAAAAACTTCAAAATCTTTCACCTGAAAGATACAGACTGGTCCTGTGAGAACATAGTCGGCCATGAGGTCGGCTGCTGGAATATCCCGCTCGTAAAACAATTCATGCGAATGAGGAAGGTACGGGCGTGGCTGAAGAAGTATCCGTGTGAATCGGAAGTTCTGATCTTCACAGCATATCTTCCATTTTTGTGGGCTGTCAATAAACTGAAGCCCGAATACAGGGTAACAGCGGTGATTACGGATATTCCCGAGTTTTATGATATGCACCAGGTTTCTGCATTCAGGAGACTCTTGCGGAGAATCCACTGCAAAGTTGTTTATCACTTTATGGTAAGAGTAGATCGTTTCATCCTCCTGACGAAACAAATGGCTGTGCCTTTGCATGTAGGCAATCGCCCATACCTCGTGATGGAGGGAATGTGCGGGGATGTTGCAGATGAACCGCCGGTTTCAAAGCCTCAACCATTTTCAATGCTATATACAGGACGGTTGAACCGGCGCTATGGCCTTGAATTACTTCTTCAAGCGATGAAGGAATTGCATGATCCTGACATTGAATTGTGGCTGTGCGGCTCCGGCGAAATGGAGAAAGAAATTCGTGCATATGCTGCTCAAGATCCCCGTATTCGCTTCTTCGGCTTTTTACCGCATGAGGAAGCGGTGCAGCTGCAGAAGCAAGCAACCGTGCTTGTCAACCCCAGAACCAATCAGGGGGAATACACGAAATACAGCTTTCCCTCCAAGACCATGGAGTATATGGCATCGGGCCGTCCGGTCATGATGTTTCGCCTGGACGGGATACCCGGAGAGTATGATCCATTCTTAACGTATATTCCAGAGGAGAGTGCTGCTTCCATTCGGGACACAGTGGAGTCTCTCAGAAAATTAAGTCCATCAGAGCTGGATGCGATGGGTGCGAGAGGAAGAGAGTTTGTGCTGAAGAATAAAAATCGAAATGTGCAAATGCGCCGGGTCCTGGACTTCATTCATAAGGAGCAAAGCAACGGATGACAATTGTACCTCTGTTCCTGCTGACGCTCGGCGCGATCAATTGGGGATATGCATATCCGCTGGTGTTCCTGTTTGTAGCTCTGCTGCGGCAGCGAATGCTTGGCAGAGAAATCTATTTTAACTTCTTGTATGCGCCAGGCTTTTGGCTGCTGCTGTCTGCAGGCATGACATATGCCTTGATTGGAATGCGGACGATCTCAGGTGTGTACCACCACGGAGTTCTGCCAGTCGTCGCATTCGCGATCGGTTGGCTCATTGCTGAGGGAAGTTCTGATAAACAAATCCGAGATGGCATTTTGGCGCTGGCAGCCGGATTTGGAACTTATGCGACCTTGAATATGCTGGTCAACATCGGAAATAACCGATACCGTTTGATCGACTTCTGGACAGGTACATATCGAGCTGCAACGGGATCCGGCGCACTGAATACGTTGCCGATCGCAGTTGCCCCCTATGCGGTGAAGTTTGAGAAAAGGCTCTTGGTAAAGACCATGTTCCTTGTGTTGTTTTTTGCCACAATTCAGTACATGTTCATGCTGGGAACACGAACACAATTTGCAATTCTTCTGCTGATCGTGATTCTTGCCGCACTGCAATTCGCATACAGCGAGCAGGGCATTGCCGGAGTTTTGAAATGTATTGGAATTATGGCTGTTATCAGCCTGATTGCGTTTCTGCTCTACCATTTCAATGTATTGTCCATCAGGGATTATATCCTAAGTACAAATCTGGCGGCGCGCTATGAGCGGCGGGCATCCTTAGAGAATTCGGATTCTTTCCGCTTTCAAAGCTTTTGGATCGGACTGCGTGAATTGATTCAGTACCCGATGGGTGGCCGAGCCAGTCAGATATATCGCCACAACATGTGGTTGGATGTTGGCAGAGTTTCAGGAATTATTCCATTTTGCTTGTTGCTGGTTTACTCCATAAAAAACTTCGCCAATGTGACGGCGATATGGAAGAACACCAAAATCCTTCCGTCACTGCGATACCTTCTTCTGTTCCTGTATATCGGCGCATATGTCAATTGCTTTGTTGAACCAATTTGGGAAGGTGCATTGAACTTCTTCCTTGCTTTGTGCGTAGTGGATGGAATGGTCAGTGCAATGATGAGGAGATTAAAGAATGACCCCATTCCAGAAGAAAGTGTTTCAGATACTTCAAATCTTCACACAGATCTGTGATCAGCTGCAGTTGAAATACTTTTTAGTATGCGGCAGTGCGCTTGGGGCGGTTAAGTATGGCGGCTTTGTCCCTTGGGATGATGATGTCGATGTCGCGTTATTCCGCAATGATTATGAACGCTTCTGCAAGGAAGCTCCGGCTTTGCTTCCGGAACAGCTCTTCCTTCAAAACTTTCAATCAGATCCTGCATTTCCCGCAATCTACAGCAAGCTGAGGAATTCAGAAACGGCCTGCATTGAGGAAAGCGTCGCGGCACTTCCAATCAACCATGGAATCAGCATTGACATTTTTCCTCTGGATGGTTACCCGACAGATAAAAAAGAACAGGAACGACTGGAACGTAAGAAAGCTTGGTTTGTCAGAAAGCTTTCCATTCCCTGTGTTCGTCCTGAGCGATGGAAGGAAGCGGTTGTGAATCCGCTGCGAGCTTTGGGTTTTGGTAAAAATACCGCACAAACTGCTGCGGCCTATACAGCATTGATCTCGGCATGGCCAGCAGAATCTTCGAGTGTCATCGCAAACCACGGGAACTGGCAAGGACGCTTGGAATACCACAGAAAAGAAATATATGGAGATGGCAGTCGCGGCATGTTCGAGGGGCTTCCTGTTCGGCTTCCGGCAGACTGTGATGCGTATCTGAAGCAGAAGTATGGTGACTACCAGCAAGATCCACCGCCAGATAAGCAAATAAGCCATCACAGATACTTGAAATTAGATACCGAGCATCCATTCACGGAATACTTGTGATTTTAGGGCACACGCCCTGAAGAATATAGCAAAATCAAAAACAAAGGAAGGTTATGGAATGAAAAGAAAGACACCAGTCAAACTGATAGGCTATTTGTTATGCGTTGCACTTTTGTGTGGCCTGTTGGCCGGGTGCGGCAATGACAAAGTGCAGGAAGATCAGAATGATAATGTTTCTGCAGATACGATTCCAGAAGATGTAGTCGTTCATACGGACTATGGTGATCTGCATTATCCGGATCGTTGGCAGGAGTATGTTACCATTCGCCAGGAGCAGAACGGCAACACGATTGCGGTTACCTTTGAAACCAAGAGCGGAGAAGAAACCTATGAATTGTTCAAGGTTTTAATTGGTGATGACAGCAGTGAGGTTGTCGGCAGCCTGACGGATGACACGGGAACCCAGCGAAATGTTTATCTGCATGTTGAGGAACTGCCTGCCGATTCTGGCTTGGAAGAGACAGAGCAGACCCGCTTCTACGCAATGCAGGAGGACTTAAATTATCTGATCGATAATTTAAAATAAATGTAAGGAGAAACTGACATGGCGAGAGGAACGATGAAAAGGTATCTGTCAATGTGCCTTGTCGTCGTCATGCTGCTGACAACGCTGTTGCCTGTTGGCGTGTATGCGGCAGATGACTCGGCAATTGAGGATACCGCCACAAACTACGAAGAACCTGTTGCGTCTGAACTCGAGGATGTCTCCATTGAACTGGAAGACCAGAAAACGGAGCAGGCGGATGACACATCTGCCGACACTGAGATTTCAGACTATGCGACATTCCTTTCCTGCTTCAAGGTTCTGGAAGGCTATGCCCAGACCTATGCGGAAGAAAATGCCGGTGAGGATGCCAGTGCGCTGATCATCAACTATATCCGTACAGGCGTGGAGCGGTACACCTCCGGCACTTGGGAAATGGTCTGCGGCAAGGAGAATACTGCCTTCACCGCCTACGTTTCCGAGCAGGATACCGCGAACAACACTTCGGCTTCTGCACTAAAGAACTTGGGCAACTTCACATTGCCCAATGGCAATAAAGTTGACCTTGGCCATGTGTTTGGCGCAATGGATGTGGCCAATTACGCTAAGGTGCAAGGCATGACGGATGCTGTTGTTCAGGCTCGTGCCGACATGGGCAGTTGGGCCGGTGACATTACAGATCTGATGTACTGCGCCGAAAACGTGGATATCGCTGACAAGGTGGATACCACGGAGACTGACGTCGATACGCTTGCCGCCAACATTCGTGCAAGATACCTCGGTGTAGATTACGGTACGCTCAACAGTGTGGATCACTCTTTCACCGATACGGATCTCTATGGCGACATGGATGCGTTCTATCTCACAACGGAGATGAATCGCGGCGGTGTGGCTCTGAGCACGATCATTGAGAACTACTTCACCGCAGGGCTTACAGATGCAAGCCGTGCTTCCTACTTCCTGACCAACCGCCTGGACGGCATGGTCACCAAGGACGGTATCCGGAGCAAGGTTATGAGTACCTATACCGGGAATACCCTGATCGGTGCGCTGGAGAGCTCCTATTCTCTGACCGATCTTTCCAACTATGAAACGCTGCGTAAAGCGTGCTGCTACGCTTTTGCAGATTATCTCTTTGACCTTGCGGGTGATCCGAACGGTACCGACCCGGTCGACCCTGATCCGGATCCCGAACCCGACCCGGAGCCGGATGATGCATACTACTCTGTGTTCTCTTCGGATACGACGACGGTCGCTCCCGGCGTGACGCAGACGATCAACTATGCGCTGACCAAGGACGACAAGCAGATCGTTTACTACATTGCGACCGCTGATATTTCCCGCGATGATGTGAGCATCCACGCCAATTATCATGCCAACGATCCGAGCCAGGGCTGGGCCATGTCCCGCGTATCCGACCAGATGACTGCGGCCCAGAAGCGCCACTCCGATCCGGCCGACACGGCGAACTATGTGGAACACTACAATGCCGTGGTCGGCGTGAATGCAGACTTCTACAACATGACGACCGGCGCTCCCAGCGGCGCGCTGGTCATGGAGGGTGTCGAATACCACAGCGGCGCATCGGCGAACTTCTTTGCGATCCTGAAGGATGGAACCGCCATGATCGGCAGCTCCAGCGATTACGCAGCCTATAAAGACCAAATCCAAGAGGCCGTCGGCGGCAGCGTTTATCTGGTCAAGGATGGAAAGTCCGTCGTGACCAGTGCAGCAGACTATTATAACAGCCGTCATTCCCGCACCTGTGTGGGTATCACCGCTGAGGGCAAGGTTGTCTTGATGGTGCTGGACGGTCGTCAGGAACCCTTCTCCGCCGGCGGCAGTGCTGAAGAACTGGCACAGATTATGCTGGACGCAGGCTGTGTGACCGCAATCAATCTGGACGGTGGCGGTTCCACTACCTTCGTAGCGAAGCAGGAAGGCAGCAATACGCTCACGGTCGTGAACCGTCCTTCGGATGGTTATGAGCGTTCCGTTAGTTCCTCTCTGATGGTGGTCTCCACGGCCCCTGTCTCTAC
>ENA-UERK01001808-UERK01001808.1-human-gut-metagenome-genome-assembly--contig:-NODE-1808-length-14933-cov-21.943188_pt1 | contig 14933 bp, 8 predicted proteins | sample MGYA00242957_ERZ507957 | MGnify/ENA primary metagenome ERZ507957 (study PRJEB26167, sample SAMN06115538) | human gut metagenome | host: Homo sapiens | place: China:Heilongjiang | collected 2015-11-06... | reverse complement strand
ATTTGGCATGTATAAAGCCGAGATTTTTCAACACGCCGTCAGTGTGCATAACGGAGATGAAAGCGTTACCGTTGTCCGTTGTTTTTGTAAGTCCGCTGATAACGTAACCTCTGCCGTCTATGATACCGCAAAATCCCTGACTGCCGTTGCCGTTGAAATCCGTTTTGGTACGATCGATAAACTCCGACATACCGCCGTTGACGGTAATATTGTCAGCGAACACAAAGTAACCGCCAAACAACTTGTCGTTATTCTTGCACGCCGCCTTGGAAAGCGAGCCGATACTCATATAGTCCTGTTTGTTTTTGACTACAAGAGTGTATAACTCGATTTCCGTACTGTATTTGACAAGGTTAGTCTCAATGAACAACGCTACGTGTTCGCCATAGTTTGCAACGGGCATCGCCTCCAGTTTTTCGCGATCAAGCGTAAGCATACCGTCGGTAATAGACTTTCCGACTTGTGCGTTGCCGATCGTCGCCGAAACCAAACTACCCTCAAGTTGAACGTCGAAGGCAACGTCGGCAAGCCTGCCGACCTCAACGACACCGTTTGTTGCGACAACATCAAAAACAGGCTTGTCAACGGTTACGTTTATGATAAAACCGCTTTCCTTATATGTGCCGTGCACCTTTGTCGTGCCGGCATCCACAGCTACAATTTTTCCGTCAACTACAGTTGCAACCCGTTCATTATCCGTCGTGTATGCTATTTCCGCATTGTTTGTCGTTTGTCCTTTTTCAATAACATTTACCACGGGAGTAATTGCCGTCACGTAATCGCCGATTGCGTAAGTACTGAGTTGCGCACAATAACCATCGGTCGTCGGCGCAATATTCACTACGTCAAACACTATACCGGCATCAATCACCGACACGTTTACGACTGTACTCAACGCTACGCCCGCATACTCAACGTGTACAACGTACTTCGTCGCGCCATATGTCTGCGCCGTAAACAGAAAACCGTCGGCATTTTTTACAACCGTTACGATACTGTCTTTTTCGCCATCGGCAACGGTACAACCGAACTGCGCTACGGCTGTACAGTCATGCCCCTTGTAGATAAGTTTTGGAAGCAACAAATAGTCGTCGCCGATGGTTAAAGTTATCTCGTCTGTACTGACGGTAAGCACCGGCGCAACGTAACTGTTTACAACCAATACTGTGCAGGTTGCCTTGCCGTTTGCCGTGGTCACTTCGATCTCGGCAGTGCCTTCGGCGATTGCTGCGACCGTGCCGTTATCGTCAACCGTTGCTACAGCGGTATTACTGCTTTTCCACTTCAGATTTCCGCTGCCGCCCTCTCTCACCGTCAGCGTTGCCGTATCGTTGATGTCCATCGTCAATACGCTGTCGCTGAGCTCCACCTTTACTTCTTCAATCGGCGGTTTGCTCGGATTATCGGTCGACGCGCCCGGATTTTTCTTGCAAGCGACAAAAGCAAGCGAGCAAATCAGGCACACAAACAATGCCGCCAGCGCATATTTGCGTAAATTATTTTTCATTTTAACCCCCATACTTTCCACAACGATTCGAAGGTTTCGTATTGGCTTTCATGCGTCAGATTAAAATACTGCGTATCATCATAGAACGCCTTGCGCATAGATGCAATTTCCGTCTCGGAGAACTTCGCCGCATGATACTTGCAAATGATATACCGAGGAAAAAGCGTTTCCAGCAATATGCGATCGTGCAATGCTTCATAGGTACCGTCGTTAAGAGCCTTGGTCTTTTCGATTTTTTTAAGCGCCAGATCGCAGTAGTTATTCCAACGTTGAAGCATTTTTATCGGCCAGTACTTTGCAGTGTATGTAAACTCGTTGACTACGACGCCGTTGAAGTCGGCGTTGCCGCTGTCACGCATGTAGTCCATGTATGACGTCATTTCGTCGAAAAATTTCTTCATGTATACGCCGCCGTCGCCGTAATAATTGTCAAAAAAAGTCTTTTCAAGGTCTACATAATCGTAGTTAACGTTGAACCACAGTCTGCTGTTCAAGTAACTCTTGAATGCCGTAAAACTTGAGGTATACGGCGTTTTCCAGTTACCCATACTTGTCATTAATCTGCCGTTGTTAATCTTGGCAAATCGATAGTTCTCCACGCAGGCACGGAAAGTATTGCACGGCACAAAGTAGTTGTTACTGTTGATTTCGTAATAGAAATAGTACACATTCCCGAAGGGTTGCCAATTTTCCGTTTGTTCCTTATCGACAACGTTGATATCATCCCAAAATGTGTAGGAGTAGCGTGTTTTACTACTGCAAATCAGCACGCCTACGTGGTCGTTAAATTTAAGACTGTCGTCGAACTTTGGCGCAAACCTCGTGGATTGATAAGAAAGAAACAAAATGTTTGTTTCCTTAACAGGTTGGTTGTGTTCTTCGGCATACGCTTTCAATCTTGACTGAACAATGTCATCGATGCCGTTGATAAACGGAATTATGGCCGCGGCAATTGATCCATACTTATCCACAACAGCCATGCAACTGTCGCAATTGCACACGACATCTTCGTCCTGTTGTCCGACGGTGACAAGGTTTCTGTCGGGATACTTTTCGAGAGTAAGATACATTATCTGCTCGGCGATCAACTCCTGCATCTTTTTGAGTTCCTCGGGTTTGCCGTGCGCCGTGTAACACAGTTGCGCGGCATGCACAAGGTAGTTATCCTGGTCGTCCACGAAGTTGCAACGCTGATTACTGAACCAATCCTTGTTTTCGTTTTCGTAAACTTTGGGCGGCAAGAAGTAAAACGTGGTATGACACGGGTCGTCAGTCATATACGGTTCACCCTGATTGAACCCCATAGAGTAGGCTCTGGGCGCAGCCACAGTGTATAACGTCTGGTCTACTCGATAGTCGAAGTCCGGACGTTCGACGATATCCATCTCAGGAAGGTAAGAGCCATCTTTGGTGTAGATATAAGTGTCAAGATCCAGACAGTCGTAACCAACCAATACGCGCAGCAACGCAAGAGCGGCAAGATTGTAACCGTTGTCGCCGTCAGCCCAGACAAACACGCTGTTGCCGACGGTTTGTATCTGATACCCGGTAATTCCGATATCGTCGGTCGTTTTGCGGAAGCCTGCCGCTTGTTGCAGTTTTTCGCTGCCTACAACAACCAATTTAGCGGAGCTACTCCATTCAATATCACTGTCGCCGTCAATGACTTCCAACGCAACGCCTGTTGCGCTGTTAATGTGAGAAGAAATGAATCCCGCAGCTTTGGCAACGGCATTTTTATGGCTGCCGTAATTGCTTGCCACAATCTTATAATCCGACGCGCCGTCCACAATAAACGGCTTACCTGTGTCGGGAATGTTTTCAACACCCTTGTGCAAGCTGTTGGTTACCTTATGTTCGGCACGTATATTTTCGGCGTCGAGGTTATTGCCCGAATCATTTTTTTTGCCGCATGAGCACTGTAAAAACGACGTAAACGTCACACATACCAAAGCAATTACTTGCAATAATCTTTTTTTCATGCGTTACACCACCCTGAAATAAATTATTTTCGTTCCGATGTTGCCGGCCTCGTCAATTGCTGTAATTGTAAAACTGTAAATGCCCTTTTGACTACACACCACGGCTTCTTTATTGACAAGTTGTTTTTGTCCGGTGGGGGTTGTAAGATACACGAATACCACCAGATCATCGGGTGCCGTAAAGTCGTCGGTTACGGTAAACTTCGGTACAAGCACCTTTTCTCCGGATTTGACGGTAGCAGGCACGGAAGAAATAACGGTAATTGTCGGCTCGACAGAGTCGTACACGGCAATTTCGTACGACCATTCGTTGTCAAACGGCTCAACGTATAGAAACAATTCAGCCTCTTTGACGATGTATTGTACCTTGTAAGCGCCCGACTGTTTCACAATAAAGTCATACTCAACGCCTGCGTCGCAACCGTTCAGTTCAACACCGTTGACATCCTTGACAAAAGTCCCGTCCGGAGCAAACACTTGCATAAGTACACTGACATTAGGACAAATCACATCGCCGACGCTTATCGACGGCATATGAATAACATCGCCAAGCTTGCCGATAGAAGCAACTTCGCCGTTTATAACTATATACGGGCGAACAAGATCCTCGTCCTGCCCTTCAAACTTATATTTACGAATCGACATGACGGAGAATTTATCCCCCTCCTTGGCATCTGTCAGTTCAAAAGATAGATACACCTTATCCGATTCAAACCCGGTAAACTTATCTCCGATTACCGTCTCGACGGGTGCAAACGCCGCACCGTCGTAGACAAACGCGCCGTTCTCGAAACCGAGAGAAATATCAAACGATTTACCGTCAAAACTGTAATCGGTGCGGTAGGACTTACCGCCCGCAAACAGCCACACTTTACCGTCCACCTGTCTGAACACCGCTTTTACGGCATTGTCGGAGTTTGCCGCGTCGGTAAGGGTTACTACGGCTTGCGTGTAGTTATCCGCGCCGCCAAAGCAACGGAACACGAAGTTTGACTGCTCGGCGACAATGGCGTTTGCGTAGGTTGCGCTCATTACACCATCGCTTGCAGCCGTCAAAACATAACCGTTATCAGAGGACTTATCTCCCGTGGCGTTCGTCGCCACAAAGTAGTTTTCATATTTAAGATAGCCTTTCTCGTATATTACAACGCACGGTACCTGTTTACTGAACAATTCGATTCCTTCGCAGAGGTATGTCACCTTGATTGTTCCGCCGTTGGTTGCGCCCCTCGGTATGAATCTTTCGCCGCTGTCGTATGTTTCCGTCTTACCGTCATACTCCACACGCACGGCGCAAAGAAGTTTGTGCACCCCGTTCTGATCGTATTTATTGGCGTACGCTTGAGGCAAAATGAAAGACGCTTCGGAAATAAACATCTGTGGCAATGTAATATTGTCCACTAAAACCGGAAGCTCGTTTGCCGTTACCGTAACATCGTAACCGACGATTTTGCTGTTGCCGACGTAGTCGACAGCCGTGTACACAATTTGCCATGTACCTGTTTTTTCGGGACGAAAACCTCCGTCGCTCCGCAATACCGTGTCACCGTTCTTGGCGTATACCGACAAACTCACGTTACCGTTGCCGCCGCTTATCGTAGCCGCGGCATATTGAATAAATTCGCCCGCCTTGCACGAAGTTATTCTGTCGGGCGACAGATCGATTGTTATCGGGTTCGGCTCGGTCTTGGCATGTACCCACAGCACTTTTTGCGCCGTAATACCGCTACGATTGGTTGCCGTGTAGACGATCGCATAGTAACCCGCATACTTAGCGATAAATTTGCCGTCAACAAAACTGACTGATATCCTATCGTTGCTTGCATAGTTGTACCATACGTTAACGTTCACTTCAACATCGTCGCTGTAAAGGTCGTGCGCCGTGGCAGTCGGTACGGGATAACTCTTCCCTACAACAGCTTCGGGCATCACGTCATAATCGGTATCGACGGTGATCGTCGGTTGTTCCGTCACTTCAAATCCGTCGTTTGACAAATCCACACCGGCAACCTTGGTAATGCAAAATTGCGCATGGGTGGATGTGTAGTTTTCCGCAGTAATCGACAACTTGACATAACCGCTCTTGAATCCGCTCCACAGCGACTCGTAATAGCGAGAGTCGTCAAGGTCGGTAACAATCTTTTTAAAATTCGTACTTTCTATACGAACCTTGTCCTTATGCGGGTTGGGATCGCTGTAGTTTTTGTCGGCGGGAGCATTGAAGTTGGTTGCATGCCAAATCTGTTGCGTTGTCGGATCATAACTGAAACGGAACGGGTAGTCGTCGTTATAAATATCGTAGGTATACTTCCCCGAACCGACAATTGTATTCTGTCCGCGTAACGGCATGTTGATCCACTGCCCAAACCCATCGTTTTTGTGTACGGTGGTAATGTTATCCATCGTACCCGGAACGTAATTTTCCAAACCTACGGGTTTTTGCCCGTTACCGCAAGCTGCAGCAAAGGCAACGCCCTTGTCGTCTTGAGAAGTACGCTCGTTAACGACAATCTTAATGTACACATCGGGGTTTTCGAAGTCGGTCAACGTAACAATAAATCGCGTAAAGGCGCCCATACCCACCGTTTGGTTGATTACAAAGCCTTCTACAAAGTAATTGTCGGCGGTAAAGTTACTCACGGAAATGGCTTGATTGACCACAAATTCATCCTTTTGCGCAAGCGAAACCACCACACCCTTAATGTTCTTGTCTCGTACATTGTCCGGCGTTTTATATACAGCGGAAGAGTTTTTGTCTTTAACCGAATAGGTTACATGATTGACGGAAAAATCGTGCGTTTCACTGTAAACCTTGCCGCCTACGCTTGCCGTGTAGGTAAGTTTGTACTTGCCGCTGTGTTTTAACATAACTTCGTCGGCATAGGACGAAGTGCCGTCGGGAAACACTAATGTGTGGGACACGTCGGTTTGTACGCCGTCAAGTCGTCTTTCGGGTACGGCAAACATTTGTCCGTACGAATACTTGTCAGCAACCGTTTCGCCCGTCCAAATGTACTTGGGAGTAACCGCGTCTGCAATAACGGGCAGTACCGCAGCTATGGTGCAAAACAGCAACAGCGACGCAAGCACAATTACGATTGTCTTGGCTTTCGTTGTAGTAAATTTCATATTCCCTCCGAATAAATTGCTACATTTTGTCGTAGCCGAAGTCGCCTGCGGAGTAAATCTCCGTTGCGAACATTTGCCATGTTGTCGGTATCAGCCCTTTACTCCTCCGACGGTCAGATTCCCCATCAACTTTTTGTTGGCAAATATAAAGATTACAATGACAGGCACCAACACCACTGTTGCCGCAGACATAATCATCGGCACATAGGCATTGGACTGCGTAATGAGATACAAACCGTACGACAGTACCGGCATAGACTTCAAGAACAGCAACGGCGTTTGATAGTCGTTCCAGTAAGTGATGAAGTTAAGCAGGAATATTGTCAAAAACACGTTTCCTGCAAGGGGCAACGCTATACGGAACAATAGAGACAGATCCCCTGCTCCGTCGAGTCTTGCCGCCTCGAAGAAAGAGTTCGGCAAAGAAGCAAACGTCTCGTAAAACACAAGAAAATACAGTCCCAGAAAAGACGCGCTTTGCAACCACATACCCCAGATCGTGTTATAAATATGCAAACCCTGAGCAACCTGTATCTGCGAAGGGAGCGAGCCAACAATCGGTATTGTCATTGTGACAAGCACCACCACATACACAATCCTGGACAAGTTATACTTGTAGCGAGCGCAACAGTACGCCGTTATGCATGTTACCGCCGTGTTAATGAGCGCACACCCTACCGAATACATGACAGAGTTGTACAGCATCTGCGGAAACATAGCGTACAGCGGTTGCCCCTTGATGCCGCCGACCTGTATCTTGTACAGTTTGATTGCCGCAGCAAAGTTATTGACTATTTTTTCGGGTAGTCCCACGGGGTTGGTCTGAAAGTCGCGCGGCGCTTTTAATGATGAAATCATTGCCCAAACGAGCAAACCGACAAGCATTAGCGAGTAAATTGCCAACAAAACAAACAGCGCCACGAAGAACGGACTTGTTTTAGCGCGTTTTGCACAGGTTTTTTTTGTCATTGTCAGTCCTCCTTAGGTCCGTATCTGTTGAGCAAATACCTTACACCAAAAGTAAGAGGTATTGCCATCGCACTGAAAATAAGGCCCAACGCCGACAGAGCGCACAATGCCTGTTTATCGTTGTAGGTCGTTGCCTCGCTTGTTTTACGAAAGAAATAATACCCGAAGGTGTCAAGATCCGCAGGGGGCGCCCAACCATAGAATGAAAACAGGAACATCTGATTCATAAATATGCTTGCCACACCCGTGACCAAAAATACGCTGATCGTAGAAAACGTCATCGGTAATACGACATACCAGAACTCCTCAAACGGCGTTGCGCCATCGATTCTTGCCGCTTCTGTCAGCGACGGTTCGATGGAGTCCATTTTGTTAGTATACATAAGTACCGACGTACCGAAAGATACGAATATGTCGTAGAATATAATGACGACAAGCCTGGTCTCCTTGTTTGAAAACAAACCTTGCGGAACATCCTTCAGATGAAACAACCCGGCAATTATCTCGGGAAAAGCGTTGTCGGTAAAATAGCGGTAGATTGTTACAAAAACAATAGCCGGTATGATGGACGGCAAAAACATCAGCACGCGGAACGTGCTTGACATTACGCGCTTTTTGTACACGTAGTATGCAAACAATACCCCCGTGGTCAATCCAACCACCAAGTGGACTACGTAGCCCAACAACGACACGCGCAACATATTTAACGCAGGTCCCGTGGCAAGAAACTTAAACTGCTCGGCAAAATTGGAAAACACCAATACTCTTTCGCCTGTTACGGGGTCAACGTTTTGAAACGCCATTGCAATGGAGTTTGCGTTGACATACACGTAGAATACACAAAAGTGCAATAGGGGAAACGCCATTAGCAATGCGTATACCCATTTATTGCCCGTTTGCCCTATTTTGCTTTTTGATTTGTTTGGCATAGTTTTATCCTTCGCCTGTACGAATTGTTATTTCCAGATTTTTTTCCACTCGGCATACATGTTTTCGAAATAATTCTTCGCGTTGGCATTGTCGGGTATCTCGTGGAAGGCTTGCACCGGAGAGTATGTCAGCGTTTTATTGTTGACGGTGTAAGACGCCGAATAAGGCTTCTTGATTTTACCGAAATAACTCAGGAATTTAGCATTGGAACCCGTAAGAATTATCGTGTCTGATTTTCCGCTCTTTTTGTATTGGAACAGCGATTTACCATACGGCGTAAGTTCTGCCAGATCGTCGTTACTCATTGTGTAGTTGAGCGCCTTGATCGTATTCGTAATTTTAGTAAATTTCACCATTTGTTCGTTGGTATGCAAAAACTGGATAAAGTCCGCCGCAATCGATACCTTGTCTTTCACGGTGTTTGCGCTGACAAATGAGTAAGCGAAATCAAAGTCGATATTGCAGGCGTTTTCGCCGATTTGTTCCGCCGTTGCCTTTGGCAGCGGCATGTACTTGAAATTGCGCTCGTACTTAGTGCCGTACTTCTTGGTATCTTCAAACGTGTCGCTTGCTTCGCTTTGCCACCAGTCTCCGTCTACAATCATTGCAGGAATCATTCTGCCCTTGCCGTCCTTGCCTGCATAGATAAAGTCATCCTGCGCATCGCGTTGGCTGTATGTGCCGAAAGCCGTTTTTTCGTTATAATACTTGCTTGTCTTTATCAACTTTTCGATAAAACTCAGACCGTAGTAAATACCTGCCTGACGGAACACATCGTAACCATTGTTGGCGCTTATAGTCGTTGCCGTAGAATCAAGTACGACTTTTCCGTTGTCATCGATACCGACTTTGCCGTCGGCGTCAAACGAGGCAAGATTCTCGCTACCGCTAAAATTGATACGACGAGAGATATTCTCCGCGCCCTCGTAATCGGCAACAAGCGTTTCGAGCAACCCTTCCAGATGTTGCGCGGCATAAGTACCCGGCCAACTGACAGGCGTAAAGTCCTGATATGCGGCGATCTTATCGCACAACTTAAAGAATTGTTTATAAGTTTGCGGCAAACCGTCATCGTAGTCTCCAATATTGCCGTTGGGGCCTGCTCCTTTAACTTTGTCTGTAACGCGTTGTTCGCAAATCATTTCTCCTGCGGCATTGAAATACCATTGGTATTGGTCAAACAACTCGGCATTATAGATAAGACCGTAGCTTCCCGAATAACCCGGCACGGCATAGTATTTGCCGTCAATCTTCAAGCCGTCTTTTTGTTGAGCGGTCATCTTGCTTTCGATGGACGCGCCTGTTTCATACGGATTATCGCCCATGATATAACTTGTGATATCGGTAAACAATTTTTCTGTATAGTAGCTGTAATACGGAACGGCTTCGAGGAAAAACACTTCGTTGATTTTATCTCCGCGGATTTCCGAAACCGACAGGTTGCTCTGCCGATATTGCGGTATGATTTGTATACCTTTTTTGCCTTTTTCGAATTCGCGATCCTTGTTGAGTTCCTCGTATTCGGTTTTGGCCTGCTTAAACCACTCGGTGCCGAAGCCCCATTGAGCCACGTACACATACAGTTGGGTTTTTGTTTCGTCGACTTCTTGCCCGTTATCGGGATCGACCACCGGTCCGCATGCGGCAAATGAGGCAAATGCCAGCAGTAAGACCATTGCTAACGAAAAAATTCTGACTTTTTTCATAATATTCACTCCTGATTTTTATTTGTTTGGAAGGCAACTTCGTTGTCGCCTTGTTGTAAAGGGATTTCTCCCTCAGGTACCCTTATTTTTCCGACAAAGCCGACGTTGTGTATCGTCAGCGTGCCTTTTGCTTCGTTGCGTTGCCAAACGACGGTTATGTGTTTGTCTCCGCAAGTATAAGATATCTCAGCATTGGTTACGAGTTGCGTTTGGGGTACGGTAACGAGCACTTCGTTTACCGAACGGACGTCAAGTCCGCCGACAACTCGGTAAAACCAACTTACCACACTGCCCCAAAAGTGATGGTTAAGCGAATCGACCTTTTGCCCGTTACTACGCCACATCGCACCGTCGGCGCGCAATTTGTAGAACGATTCCCACAGCGTGGTTGCGTCGTTGGCAAGCATATATCCGTATGACGGATAATCGGGACCGACAATTGTTCTAATCGCTACGTCGGTATCTCCGAACATTGTCAACGCGTCGAACAGGTGTTTTGCACCGATGACTCCTACACGAAAACGATAGTTACGCGCTTTTAACAACCCTGCCAGGTCGATATGCGCCTGCTTCTTTTCATCTGCGGTCAACACGCCGCTTGTAATTGCCATGGCAAGCGCCGTTTGCGTTTGCACCGTAATGCGACCTGCCTTGACGTAGTTATTGCGGAAGGATTGCGTAAAACGCTGTTTCTCCTCCTCCATCTTTGCCCTTTGCGTTATGTAGTCGCCTTGCAAAACGTCAAGCATACGCAGTGTTTTGTTTGCCATGTCGAGCAACGTAAGCGCGTTTGTATACTGCACCGGCGTGGAATAATCATGACATTGCTCGGTCTCCGCTTCGCACCAATCGCCCAAACCGAAATCGACAAGTCCGTCGGCGTTTATAACGGTAGATATAAAATCGAAATACCGCAATATTGTCGGCAAAGCATTCTCAATAACCGACGTATCACCGTAAAAACGGCACAGTTGGTAGGGTATTTCCGTAATTACGCAGTCCCATGCCGGTCCGTTGCCCCACTGATATCCCCAACCACAAGTAGGAACAATACCCGGCATCATGCCGTCGGATCGTTGCGCCTTGCAAACGTTTACAAGCCATTCCGCAAGCGTTTTTCCGCAATCGAAGTTATACAAAAACTGCTCGGCAGACAGTGCCGCGTCTGCCGTCCAACCATTCTTTTCTCTTTGCGGGCAGTCGGTCGGTAAATAAAATAAATTAGACAAGTCGCTACGTAAAGTAATGTCATATATACGATTGAGCGTTTGATTGCTGCAACGGAAGTTTCCCCTTTGCTTGACATCGCTATGCAATACGATGCATTGCAGTGCGTCAATGGTAGCTTGTTCCGATGTCAAACCGGTAACATAAACGTAACGGAATCCGTGGTAAGTAAAAGACGGAGTCCACGTTTGCCAACCGTCGGTACAAATGTATTCGTCGTGTTGGACATAATCCCATTTGTAGTCGTCGCAAGCAAAATCACACACAATGTTATCTTTGTTGAGTTTGCCGTCAATTACCACCTCGCCGAAGTCAAACGTGATTTTTTGTCCGCTCTCGCCCTTTACGCGCAAACACACCACTCCGGCATTGTTCTCGCCGAAGTCGTAGATGTAGCCGTCACGCGACGAGATTACTCTTTGAGCCGAAAACCGTCGTTGTTCACGTATCGGCTCGACATTGCACTTGCGGAGTTCACCGTGCGGAGTTTCGACGATAATAGGTTTTTTGCAACCCGGCAATGCCTTGCTTGACGGAGCAAACAACTCGGTGCGACGCAAACGCGCGTCGTATCGTTCGCCTGCGCGTATGTCGTCAAACATGATTGCCGAGTCGTATAATTCAAACGATATATCGGTTTGCAGCGTCTGCTTGCCGTTGTACGTCAGCGTAAGCGCAAAACACGGAGCGCGACGGAACGGCGAGGACTCGAACTGCCATATGTCAAAATCGATAGCATTGGCAAAACCGTTGCCCAGTATCACGCACACCACATTATCGGCATCGGCAAGTAATAATGGAGTTATATCGTATTCGTCATAATAAACCGTGTCGTTGCAGTTGCTTATGTACGGAGCAAGGTACCCCTTGGTAATCTCCGTACCGTTTACGTACAGCAGATACAACCCTACGCATGCAACACGCAATATGGCTTGTTCCGGCAGACCGTCGCACCGGAACTGCTTGCGGAACAAAGGCGCGTTGACATGTTTTTGCCGAGTGTTAAAATCCTTGCTTGCGGCAATATATTGAAAATTGTCGATTTGTGAAATCTCAGATCTCATATTCAAATATGTCATAAAACCCGACTGCCCCAATTACGGCGTACACGGCTCCTTTTCTGAAAACATTATACCATTTCCCGCTGTGCAATTCAATAGTGTTTCGTCGCATATTTATATTGTTTTGTAACATTTTCACTCAAAACAGTTGACTTTTCGGGCTTTTGGCTGCATAATTGTAATGTAACCGAATTGCCGCATGGTTTGTCCGGAACCAGAACGGACGCAACTGTAACAGAGGACAACGCAACTATGATAAAAAAATACTTTATAGAAAACGTAAAAGTTCTTTTACGCGACAAAAGCAATGTGACGGCGCAGTTCTGGATCAACCAGGCCGACTTCCGCGCTATGCACAGCCACGAGGACTATTGGGAGTTTTCCGTTGTTATGAGCGGCACAATCCACAACCACCTCAACGGCGAAACATTTGTTTGTCCACCCGGTACGATGTTTTACTGCACTACAAAGGACGTGCACAGTCTGACATGCGACGACAACAACATTCGCTACGTCAATTTTACCGTTGCGCTGCCTACCGTATTGCAACTGCTCGCTCCCCTATCCGCCCAGACCGTGGATAAGTTGTACGACAACAACCAAATATACACTCTGCCCTCCGAAATATTTTCGGCAATCGACAGGACTCTGCACACGTTAAACCTTATCCCGCTGGAGCAATACGAAAAATCCAACGACATAATCGTCTCTTTGGTAATGGACTTTTTGCAATTTATTATTATCAAATTACAATCGGAAGACAACCCAAACGAACCTTTGTGGATACAAACTCTTAATGAAATGAAACATAGCGAGGACTTTTTCACCTGTACCGTGACAGACCTTTGCCGCAAATTAAACTACTCTCGCATGCAGTTAAGCCGAATGTTTAAGCAACACTTCGGCACAACGCCGCACGACTACTTACTTGCAAACAGATTACTGTATGCACAAAACCTGCTTGACAACACAGATCTTAGCACAATAGCGATTGCCAACGCCATAGGATACTCCAACCTGGCGCAGTTCAACATAGTGTTTAAAAATAAATTCGGAGTAACACCGGGGCAATATAGAAAGTAAAAAAAACTAATATATTGTTGATACATCTAAAAACTCACCAACACTAAAGCTCTCGATTTGTAAAAATCAAATAACAGTCCACAAACTTTTTCTTCTGCTTTTGATAGTTAAAATGGGTGGTTCACATTCTCCTTCCATAGAGACACCTGTCAGATACAACAAACACTATGCCCTTGTAAAGCATTTTAAGTAAAATTTTAACGAGAGAGCCGTTTCATTGGCTCTCTCGTTTGCTAATCTCGATTGTTTTTGTCCTCCGGTTATATTAGCCTTCGCGCTTTTTATTAATAATAAGGAAGGTTGCCGCGCCGACGGCTATCATCATTGAACCGACGAAAGCAATAATCAATCCGACGTTTACGGGCTTTTTAGCCTTTATGATTTCGAATTCATAAACGCTTTCATTTCCGCATTCGTCGCTAACGGTTACGGTATATTTGCCGATTTTTGTCAAGGTTTCGCCTATTTCGTATTTGATAGTTTCGTCGTTCAGTTTAACCGTTACGGTCGATTCTTCCAAGAGTTCCGAAAGCGTAACTCCGCCCGAAGTCTGCCCGTCGTTTTCAACACCGGTTATAACGAGCGTGGGCGCAATCTTCCCCGTCCGTCGGCCGACTTATAAATCTCTATCGATTGAATCGAGCCGAGATTATCTTCGCTTTCGCCGATCGAAATATCAAGTCTTTTAACATCTGTATTTTTATCCGCTTTAATTACGGGCGCATTGCGAGATATAATGACGGAAAACGGCTCCGACCAACCGAAACGGTTGATTGCCTTTACGGAATACCTTCCGCTGTCCGTAAGTTCAAACGTTTCGCCGAAAGAGAACTTAAAGCATCTACGAAAAACGCTCTGAAATTTTCATGATTTCGATAGCAAAAAAGCCTGATAAAATCAGGCTTTTTCGCGCAGGTATCTTTTTTGTTCACCTGAGATAGCAAAATAGCAGATTCCCTATCACCTTGAAACTGAACGTGTATACCAGACTCTTTCATCACTGCTTTATTCATTTGAATAAGGACATCTTGTGTTAATTGTTTAATTTTCGCTAAATCTGTATGATCTACCTTATTTGTAAACCCTCTAATATCTGAAAAAAGTATGACAGCATTATCAATCCACTTTGAATTTTTTAGACTTAACTGCAAATAATCGAGTTTTGCTTTCGCTTCTGAAAAATTCACCTCTGATAGATTAGTTTCATTAGCATGGATTTTAGCTTTTTCTATCCAACGTAATTCTCTATCACTATAACTGAAACCTGCAACCTCCCGCTCTCTGTCGGAACTTACATTAGCATCTATCTGCTGTTCAAAATGGCTGCCTATGCCGTATT